>Ga0073936_10000071_pt1 | contig 121885 bp, 80 predicted proteins | sample AliMusrvi5mmetaG_FD_87041 | JGI IMG/M metagenome (GOLD analysis project Ga0073936, IMG submission 87041) | Freshwater lake bacterial and archeal communities from Alinen Mustajarvi, Finland, to study Microbial Dark Matter (Phase II) - Alinen... | ecosystem: Environmental > Aquatic > Freshwater... | reverse complement strand
GGACTTGTAAGCTTGCTCTATACACATCAACGTTTCGCTTGATTCTTGGGGAACCGCCGTATGCCGAACGGCATGTACGGTGGTGTGAGAGGTGAGGTCGGTGACGACCTCACCTACTCGATCTGGTGGATTATAAAGGATTTACGGTCATATTTGTGGAATCAGTGCTGGGAGTACCAGTTCAGTGTTTTGGAGATATTGTCATCTTACACTACGTTCAGGATGAAAATATCCTCGATATACTACAAGGCAGAAACTCTTGCTGCTGGGATAGTATGGATAGGTGCAGAACTTCGCATTGCACTATGTTTTATTTGTGAGGTATTAATAAATGTCGAAAATTTCATTTGATGATAGAGTTAAGGGTTGTCTTTATGGTGCAGTAGCAGGTGCCGAGTTCGGATACGCTGCGGTATCTAGTCCAGACAGATTTGTACCCTCTACTCCTGCTGATATGTTCAATATTGAGCTGCAAAAACACGAAGATGCTGACAGCAACTATGGAAATGTAAATGTAGCGAAAGTTACGCCATTCCTGAATCTGGGATTCAAAGCTTACATAAACAAAGGTGGTCGTGTTACACCTGAAGATTTTGCTCCGTTACTGATGGAAGATGAGGGTGTTGCTACACCAGCATTTCAGTGGGATCCTGTTCATACTACGCAGGAAGTTCTCAGAGAAGGAATGCATCCTAGAATCTCAGGTATGGGAAATGTGCCATGCGGTTTCATTTGTGCAAGTATGCCTGCGGTTGGAATATTCCATGCTGCCTTACCTGATTATGCATATCTGGATGGGGTAGAGCTGGCTTCAGTGACTCAACCCAGAACCGGTGCTGACTGGGCGGGACTGTGCGCGGCAGCTGTTGCCAAAGCATTTGATGAATCTGCATCGGGTACAGATATCACCAAGTTGGTATTGGCCATTGCTTTCGAACATAACAGGGAGCTATTTTATCAATTGAATGCACAGTTCAAGTGGTGGGGAGCATCCAATGTGGATGAAACCACTTTCCTGGACTGGTGGTTTTATGGTGGGTTTAAATTGGATCCTCCACAGGGGGCTACGTACTGGGGGTTTAATCCGTTATATTGCATCTTGCCTCTATTGAATCGGTATGCAGATGATCCTGTCAAGATAATGAAGCTTCTTGCTGCAACACCCCATCACGACCCCGTATTGAGTTGCACAATTGCTGGAGCTATCCTAGGAACTATGCATGGCGCGGATGCTCTGCCTGATGAGTGGGTAAATATTGCCAGACCTATCGCTGATTCCTGGCTGCCTATTGCTGATGTCACTCGCAAACGTCTAGCTCGTGAAACGGAGATCATTGAAGTTGTAGAGGATTTGTGTGAAAAGCAACGCAATGGCGATTCTTTACTGAGAGACAAAGTATATGGCTGCATTCTGGCTGGAGCTATTGGAAATGCAATGGGTTCTCCAATGGAGGGCCGGATGTGGCAGCAGGTGGATGCGGAATATCCAAATAATGTGCTGACGGTATTGGACCCCAGGCGGCTTGAGAGCGAAGATGACAACCAGATGGCTATGATGATGGTCGAGACGTATATTGCACGCGAGGGCAAGCCTATAGCAGCCAGACACTTCGGTAAGACCTGGATGGAGCGGATGAACCGGGATATGTTCTTTATCAACTGTATGGGGCATGTCTACGACCTGATTAAAACAGGATGGGATGCTCGAATTACGGGACACTGGACTCAGGTTACTGGTTCCACTGTAATGTGCATGGAACCGGTTGGAATGTTCTATACTGCAGATCCTGAGTATGCAGCAATTGACGCCCGTAACATATCATATATGTATCAACGTGGACTGGACAATGTGATGGCGTGTGTTCTTGCAGCCTGTGTAGCAGATGCTTTCAGACCGGAAGCGACAGTGGACAGCATATTGCAGGCTGCTCTCAATGCAGCACCGAGGACAAAGCTGGCAGTTTTTGATAAGCGTAAGTTCGACAATTGCTATGAATATTTCAGTACCTGCCTGGATGTTGCAGACAAATATGATGATGTCTTTGCTGTTCGGGCAGAGCTCTATGAAAAGTGCCTGCAATACCATTGTATTGACCCGATGGAGCTGTTTGGATTTGCACTGGCGATGTTCAAGGTTGCTAAAGGCGATGTGAGACTGTCGGCGATCGGTGGGACAAATATTGGCCGCGATGCGGATACTATTGCTGGCAGAGCAGCGATGCTTGCAGGTGCACTAAATGGCGGTGGTGGGGTACCTCAGGACTGGATAGATATGTTTAAACCGGAGATACTTGCTAAGATACAAGCAAATTCACGACGTTTTGCTGATTTCATCTCCGGTCCCAAACTTGCGCAGATGAAGCGCAGGCAGACCGGACTGGCTTTGTAAACAGGAGTCATTTATTATGAATGGTAGAGAAAGACTCAGAAGAATAATGCGTTTTGAAAGTGTCGACAGGCTTCCACACTGGGAACTGTGTCCCTGGGGACAGACTTATGACAGATGGCTCAGAGAAGGTCTGAAGAAGGACGCTCTGAAGAATCCTTTTTACTGGTTCGAAGGTGAACCGGCATGGAACCTGGACAGACGCGCTTTTGCTGCGATTGATGCGGGTGTGTGTCCACCATTTGATTATGAAGTGATCGAAGAAGATGAAAGGTACATAGTTTCACGAGGAGGTGAAGGCATCACCACCCGTGCACTGAAAGAAGGCACGGTTCTTGGAACCCGGATGACTATGGACCAATACATAGATTTTGCTATAAAGGACAAAGCAAGCTGGGATGATTTCAAGTGGCGTTTGAACCCGGATTCTCCCAGTAGATATCCATTATGGTGGGATGAACTTGCCCGTTTGTGGAAAGACCGCGAATATCCGGCGTGCCTTTTGCAGAATGGCACATTCGGACTGTATGGTCGATTGAGAGCATGGATTGGCACAGAAGGGCTCTCATATATGTTTTACGATCAACCGAAACTCGTTGAAGAGATACTGGATTACTATACAGAGTTCCTGATAAAGCTGGTTACTCCGGCAGTGCATAATGTGCAGTTCGATTATTTTAACTTCTTTGAAGATATGGCAGGTAAGGGTGGTCCGTTGATTTCTCCTCAGCTCTTCAGGAAGTTTCTGATGCCTAAATATAAACGGATTATTGAATTCCTAAAGAGTAATGGAGTTGAGTATGTCTGGATGGACAGTGACGGGGATATGCGGACTTTGATTCCGTTGTTGATCGAATGCGGAGTGGATGTGCTATGGCCGCTTGAAGCTGCTTCGGATATGGACCCGTTTGTTCTGCACAAACAATATGGTAAGGATCTCAGGTTCTGTGGTGGTCTGGACAAACGCGAACTGGCGAAGAGTCATAAACACATAGATGATGAACTGGCTAAGAAAATACTACCGTTAAGGGACTGCGGTGGATATATACCGCATGTAGACCACGCCATCGATCCCGACATTTCTTATGACAACTGGCTCTACTATCTTGAAACAAAACAGAAGATGCTGCACATGGATTGATTGTAATTGAATGGAGCAGGAATTGACCAAACAAGATGACATACAAATAATTCGCATCGGAACTCCCATCGAAAGTAGGCTGATTGATGAATTGCTTGGCTTCTGGGAGACAACTTTTGAGTGTTCTTTCGAATCGCTTCGATGTGTTTTAGCGGGAGAAGAGACTGAGAATAATCGCGACACATTGTATATTGCTTTTGCGGGTGAGAGAATAGCAGGAACTTGTCGGTTGACTATCAGCATGTCTGATCCAAGACTCGGACTTGTCGGGGATGTAGCTACTGAACCGGATTTCAGGGGAATGGGAATTGCACGGGACGTATGCAGCAGGGCAGTGAGCGAGTTTGAAGAGAATGGCGGAGAGGCTTTGTTCCTTGCAACGAGTAATCCATCTGCGGAATATTTGTATTCCGGTTTGGGATGGCATAAGCTTGCTGGAAGTAATGTCATGATGAATCCGGTTGGTGGATCCATATGTGAGGAGTACCTCATAGACTACTTCAAGTCAGGCTATGATTTGCCTATTCGTATATTGCAGGGCAACCTGAGGCAGTGTGTGACAATGGTACCTTTACTGATAACACCTCACGATTCAGATCTATTAGATGCAAATGCCTTTATACGGTCTGTGAGGTATGCAAAGCAGCTGTCTTGCGAAGGGCTATACGGAAGATATGCGGGTGTTGCTGGTGAATGGTTTGCTGTGGAGAGATCTGATGGGGCTTTAGTCGGACTTTCCAGCGCGAGTATTATTGATGGAGAAGGTCGCATTGATGCTTTTACCCATTCACGCTACAGCTCCTACTTGAATGATATGTATAAGGCCAGTCTCGATAGTGTCAAGGCAAATGGAGCATCTGAAATATATGTAGTTTGCCCCAAGTCTGATATATACAAAAAAAGATTATTATCAAATATCGAATGCCTGGCAGATGTAGAGATAAGGGCAGAGACTCCTGATTGGTTTTCCGGATAATTTCAGTTAGATTTACTACAGTATATAAGGAGAAATACAAATGGCTTTGTGTGAGATCCATCTATCATCGAATAATTCGTTACAAAAAATGACTTCACTGATGGCGATTGTGCCGGAGAAAATGAAAGGACCGTTTCCGGTCTTATACTTGCTTCACGGGTTGTCTGACGACCACACTGCCTGGACTCGTCAAACCAGCCTTGAAAGATATATCAGCGGATTACCGCTGATTGTTATCATGCCTGATGGTGAGCGTGGATGGTATACTGATGCCGAGAGCATTCCACACTCAAAGTTTGAAAGTGTGATTACTTCAGACTTAATCGAGTTTGTCGATAACTCCTTTCCAACAATAGCTTCACGAGAAGGCAGGATGACTGCCGGCCTTTCAATGGGTGGTTATGGCGCGGTCAAACTGGCTGTGAAATATCCGGAACTATTCTGTGGAGCTGTTGGTTTTTCTGGTGCATACAGATCTGGTAACGATATAGATTCCAACTACGATTGGGTTGCTGAGAACCGTCTGATATTCGGTGACAGTTTTTCAGATAATAATAACGATGTATTCGCTTTGCTAAAAAATGCCGACCGCAGCACTATTCCCGCATTGAGACTGGACTGTGGAACAGAGGATTTTCTGATTGAGCATAATCGTCGGCTGCATCAACTACTTGAATCTCTGCAGATTGAACATGAATATGTAGAGTTGCCGGGTGAGCACAATTGGTCTTATTGGGACAGAGGTATCGTGGATGCGTTGCCGTTTATCAAGAGGACTCTGAGGATTATGTAAGGTTCAACAGTAGGGGAGAGCTTCGATATTGAAGTACTCCCCTATTGTTATTTGGTTACATAATGATTTTGATTCCGTCAGGAGCTGAGATATTGGTTTTGACCTCACCATTGCTCTGAGCTTCATGAACTACTTCTATAACTCCACTTGGTGTCGGTATTGTTCCTCGTGCCCATCTTAAGTCAACCAGATTTGGTGCAACTTTTACCACTTTGAAACCAGGTTCAAGAGGTGAAAGACCCAAAACGTGTTCAGTCAGCCATGCTGTCGGTCCTGCAGACCAGCCGTGGCACAGACTATGGCGAAGGCCTTTATAACAGTATTCTCCGAAGTCAGCATGGATGTCTTTCATTCCTTCCGGTACTAATTCAGTAATTCCGGCAGCTCCTTCTTTCCAGTCCAGGTCGAAGCTTTCCCAGAATGACGTTGCACCAAGATCAAGCATACCGCCCCAGCAATTGCGTATGACTTCCAGGCAGCCCAGGTAGTCTCCAGCTTTAGCTCTGGCCTGCAGTACATAGTAACCATAGAATACCGATACATCCCTTAGTGGGTCAACGGATAATAAAGTCTTATTGGCCTCTTTTGCGCTGACAGTCTCCGCCAAAACCATGAGGGCATTAGGAGATTTACGAGAGCTGGCAGGTTTCTTATATGCTGTTGCGAGTCTTGCACAGTCGGATACCTTCTTTGCGATGGAATCCTCACCGAGGGCAACACACAATTCGGCTCCAGCCTTTAGGGCAAGAATCAACAGTGCCTGCAAACCGGCAGATACAGCATCTTTGTCTTCCGATGTGGGCCAGTCAAGAAATCGGAATTCTCCAAGCGTCTCCTGTCCGTCGCTATCGACATTCTGCATCAACACTTCCAGTAGTCCCAGGAGGTATTCCTTCTGTTGAGTCAGGTAAGCCATGTCCCCGTGATAACGGTACCAGTCGGAATGGGTTATAACCCACCAAAGGGAATATGAGGAAATACCATTCATCCAGGTTGGCAGAGCATATTTATCTCTTGCATAATCCAGGCTTTTCTCTACAACATCCAGTTTACCAAATACTGCGGATACAACTCTTGTCTCTGGATGAATGTCGCCGATCCAGACCAGCCGGTCTCGTTTAATTCCATCCCAAAGATGGTCCTGCAAGCAAAGGTGGACAGTTCGTGCTCCGACTTTCCATATTTCATTGAGTCGTTCGTCATTGCACTCAAATGAACCAAGGTATGGAACATCGTGGTAGATTGCAACAGCTTTAATGGCATTTAGTTCGACACTGATACCTTCTTCCAACAAGTCCAGACGGACAAATCTGAAACCAGTGCATCCTAGTTCGGTGTATCCCATCGCGGGAACCTGGGCTTCAAAATCATGCACTGCGTGGTCATTATTTGGTTGACCCATCGCCTCTGAAACCGATTCACCAAACCTAACTCTGAATTTGGCTGGTCTAAACTCGCTGTTATTGGGACACTCTATTCGCAATCCTCCATGCAGTTCGCATCCAAAGTCCAGTAGAATCCCTGGAGCAACTGCGCCGGGATCGCGCAGCATTTTACATTCTGCTATTTTCTCTGAAATCAGTCCATTTTCCCCACTGATTCCGGCTGTAGATTTCCATACTATACGCGTGGGACTTATGAATACCCTTACGCGCTGGTCCTTTTCCATTCTATTTCCCATTGTCTTGTTGTCAAACATCAATTCCTCCGGCTAGCTGACATAATAATATATGTAATTCTAATTAGTTATTAATTGTATTCCAAGTCTACATTATACCGCTTCCAGCTTAACAGGTATAAGTCCAAGCACATTTGTGGGGCAGAGAGCTAGAAGGAATTGGTATACAGATGTCGTATTGGCAACTAAAGGAACTTATACACAGGTTTGGGAGGGTCATTTGATGATCAAGTCTTGCAAATATTATTGGATTTTAGTTATAACTGTTTGTTTGGTAATGTTGTCGTGTGTAGTGAACGCTGGTAATATCAGATTTTGTAAGGAAAGGATAGCCGGAAAACAGTGTCTAGTGCTGTCAAATGGACAAACTGAGTTCGCAGTAGACGCACAGCGCTTTACACTTGCCGGTATCAAGGATGTTAAACAGAGAATCAACTATGTTCTGGAGCCGGGTGGAAGTCTGTTCAATATCCTTTTGAATCAACCTCCTTATGAAAGCTGGCAGAGCCGTAAAACATATTCCATCGATGGAAGCTCCGCAGGAAAATATACTTACGAGTGCATTAAAAGAGATACAGGTCGTGTGCTTGTCCTGCATTACCTCGGTTGTCGGATAGGTGAATTTGGGCAGGGGGCTGATGTGACGGTTTCCATTTCTCTTGGTGATGATGACCCTATCCTGCATTTTGGTCTTCAGGTTAATAACACCTCAGGCGTACCTTTGTTCTCGGTTCGTTTTCCAACACTCCAGGGATTGGGAAGCAGTCTTAAGGGGAGTGAAAATACAGATTATTACCTTGGTTCTTATTGTTCGAGCTACAAGATTACTAAACCCAGAGAATCGCTGGGGTTTGGAGAAGGATTCGGGAATTATCCGGGTAATGGTATCACAGTTCAAATGCATTGCTACAGCGATGGAATGAACAAAGGCAGTCTGTACCTAGCAGTTGAGGATATAACCCGCAGCCGTAAAGCGTTTTCTGCTGAACCTATGAAGTCCAAAAAGGCTTTCGGCTGGAATATTATCTATTATTATGATGGAGAGACCGACAAGTCAGGCAACTGGAAGCTACCGTTCAATGTCGCTGTAGGGCCGATCCATGGAGACTGGTATGATGCTGCCAAGATATATAGAAAGTGGGCGCTGGCATCAAAGACCATCACCCCATTGCGTGAGAGGACAGATATTCCGGCATGGTTCTATGATACATCAACAATTCTAGAAGCAGTGTTTCGCGGGGAAAAGCCCGAGAATATGGACTCAGTTGCAGACAATATGCTGAAGACCCGTCAGGCACTGGGTGAAGATTATATAGTGCATGCATATAAATGGTATAAAAATGCCGATGAGGACGATAGATGTCCGCCAGACTACCATGCCAAGGATGGCTTTAAAGAAGCTGTAGCCAGGCTCAAGGCAGGCGGAGTTCATGTGATGCCCTATATGAACCTTTCTCTCTTTGATATGAAGACAGACAAGTGGAAGAATGATAAGCCGGAGCAGTGGGTCAACCGTAATGAGGACGAAACAATGACCGACCGTGGTGGTGCCGAACCTTATTTTCATGATGTTCATATGTGTTCTACGACTGATTACTGGCAGAATACGATGGTCGACCTGGCTAAATATATTCTGAATGATGTTGGAGCCGACAGTCTGTATCTGGATGAACTCCACGTCCACCCCTGGCTATGCTATGCGACAAACCACACACACAAAGCACCTGGCGGAAACTATCTTACAACCAGCTATAGAAATATCATAGACCGAATGCGAACAGAGACCGGCAAACCGGATTTGGTGTTGATGGGTGAATGTGAGACTGAAGCGTATGCGGATAAAATAAGCAGCTGTCTTGTTGGTCACTACGATTTTGATCCTTTTTCAGCTCCAATGCTTCAAGCTGTGATGCACGACAGTATGATTGAAGTTGGGATGGGAGTTCTTCGTCCGGAAGCTGAGTCAATGGATATGTGGGCTGCAAAGCAGGGATTCTGTTTTACAAGAGGTAAACAGTTTGGATGGCTGATTGCTGGTGACATTTTCAGCCCGTGGGCTCCGGAACTGGCACCGCAGATGAAATATCTTCACGCATTGGGAGATTGTCGCCGGGCTTGCAGAGATTTTATCATATTCGGGGATTTCCTCCGAGAGCCTGATATGTCCGCAATTCCAGCACACGAAGTCGGTTGGTCGCAAGTCTGGCCAACTCATCCCAAACCTATAAAGCTCCCCAATGTGCTGGCAAGCGTTTATAAAGCAGCTGATGGTTCTATTGGTCTCGTGCTTGTGAATATAACGTCCGATTCCCAGGTGGTTGAGATTCCGATTAACACCAAAGATTGGTCACTTAAGCCGGGAGTGGAGTATGATATGTCTACATGGCAGAATGGCGCCTGGTCCGCGGTTGAAAAAACAAAATTGTCCAGGACAATGAAAACTACAGTTTCTGCCTATTCTCCATCTGTCATCAAGCTGCAGGAAGCAAGATAGCTTATCGCAAAGGAGTGGTGAACGTATGAGAGCCAATCGAAAAGTTGCTATAACCGGGGTTACAGGATATACGGGTGCATATACTTCGACCAGATTTCTGGATGCCGGCTGGGATGTGCTCAACCTTACAGGGCACCCGGACAAGATTCCGTCTGACAACCGGGTTACTACTGCATCTCTTAATGATGAAGTAGGCAAACTTGCAGAGAGCCTGCGTGGCTGTGATGTTCTGGTAAACTCATACTGGATACGGTTTGAGCGTGGTGAGAAGACTTTTCAAGGTGCCGTAAAAACGGTTGAAAGACTGCTTCAAGCTGCTGCAGAAGCCGGAATCAGTAAGGTAGTTCACGTCAGTATTGCCAATCCTGAGGCAGGAGCATGCAGTATGACTTCAGCGAAGGATTTTATTATGCCTTCAACCGAGTGTGTCGGGCTGCCATACTATACAGGTAAGTATCAAATGGAAGAAATGGTCCGTCACAGCGGGATCTCATATTCGATTCTGAGACCTACTGTGCTCTTTGGACGGGAAGGCATATTAATTAACAATATTGCCTGGTTCTTGAGACATCTTCCGGTGTTCGGCATCCCCGGAAATGGCAGCTACCATCTGCAGCCGGTGTTTGTTGAAGATTTTGCAGACTTGATCTTTGCTCAGTCAACTGTGCAGGACAGTGTTGTGATGGATGCAGTCGGGCCTGAAAACTACAAGTTTACGGAAATGCTGGACTTGCTCAAAAAAGCAGTTGGAAGCAAAGCCCTTGTTATGAAGGTGCCGGAACAAGCTGCGATGATTGCTGTAAAAGTTATGGGAGCTATGGTCAATGACGTTGTAATGACCGATGATGAATTGAAAGGCCTGAGCCTGGATTTGTTGGAGTCTCATTCTCCACCAACATGCCCGACAAAACTCAGCGACTGGGTAAATGCAAATTCGGACTGGTTGGGGAAGAAATACTTTTCTGAAGTCAAAAAACACTATACGTAAGAAGTGGAGATCAAGAGGTATATACAAGGTATGTGTCATCCTGAGTATCCGACCGCGCTATTCGTGCGGTAATTTCATGAAAAAAACCGTTCCCTGAGCGGAGTCGAAGGGAACACAGTTCCAAAGATATGTTGTTATGTGCGTCCCTTCGACTTCGCTCAGGGAACGCACAAACTATGCCCGAGATATCTAGGTTTCTTAGGAGCGACCAAGTTGGGAGTGCCAACTTATTTCGATTAGAGACAAAGAACAGTTATGGTAGCTTGAAATGCCGATAAACTATATGGTTTCTAATGAGTGCAGCGAAGGATCTGCTTTTTACTACCAATAAGAGTATCAAAACAACAGATCCTTCGCTACGCTCAGAATGACAATATTTCAAGGATGACAGAATTTCGGGTTGCTCATAATGAAAAGTCTATTCTATATTCCCAGCCTGCAGATCCCAGACTGCTCTTATTACTTCTATGGGATCACGGAAGGGGTTGCGGGCGGCTTCTGTTATTAGCTCAGCTGCATATCCTCGTCTGTATTCCCACAATCCAAGTTCTACAAGCAGGAGCACGGTTTTGGACTTAGCCGGGGATTCTGCCATTACTCTGAAGGCTTTCATTGCCTGATCCAGTTTGCGCTCACAGTATTTAGCTGATGCATCCCATTTAAACTTGTGGATAGATGCCAGGCCTTTGAGTTCTACATCCTCCAGAAGCATTGGGTCATTTCCACCCCAATATGCCGGGAAGCCTTTGATTATGAACGCAACATCTTCCTGATCACCTCGCAGTTCGCACATCCGCTTGATCATATCAAGGGTGGTATCCTGAATATTGGTTTCATCGGGATCCCAATCATATGCAAATGGGACTTCCAGCTTGTAACCAGGACCTGGAAGGTCTTCCCACATCAAATTGATCGCTGGATCAAGTGTTTTTAGGGTTTCATAGCTCTGATGTATTCCGCCAAGGTGCAGATTCGCGTGCATTTTAAGCCATGGCCATTCCTCCTGTACAGCGTTCATTATCGGACCACCGAACTTTAGGAACAATTCACCTACACCGGTCTCTGCACCTTCTTTGCATGCATCACAACCCAGGCGGCAGGAAGCTCCAAACTCTGTACCACCGACCTGAAAAACAATACCATCGGGTCTCAGGGGAGCATAATACTCTCTCACAAGGGTTGTAACTATTTCTTTCCACTGCGCAGAGTCTTCATCGCTGTTGAGGCATATTGGACTATTCCAACTCCAGTTGAATCCCCAAACAACCTTGATCCCTAAAGCTCTTGCATATTCTTGTATTTCCGCTGCAGCCACTGGCGGCTTGTCTGTGTGCCAAAGCACTACAGTGTCCATTCCGGAGCGGAACATATTATTCAGATAACGTTTCCAGTTATAAACCCTTCCACCCCAGGTCCACATTCCTAAATGATCGATTTTGCCTTTCAATGTTTATCTCCAATCAAGTCAATCTAGTCCGATACGATTTTGTATGTCATCAATTCCAATCCGTACTACTGCATCTGCAAATCGTTCACCTGCATGCAGTTCGGAAATAAATATCTCACATGCGGCTCTCAGGGAAGTAAGGAGGGTCTTTTCATCCGCAAATTCCTGAAGTACCAATGCCAGCTGAGGATGACGTCCCAGTTTTCCTCCGACTAACACGCTATAACCATATGATTCTGTGACAATCGCTTGCGTGGGGCAGACAGCGATACAATCCCCGCAGTCAATGCAGTTATTCCGGTCGAAGCTTGGGATATTGTCCGGCACTGCTATTGCATTTTCCTTGCATGCGTGGACGCATGCTTCGCATCCATCACACGCTTTGTTCCCGACCTTAGGTCTTGCGCGGCTCTGCACGCCGAAATCTACAATCTGAGGTTGGGAGCAGCTGTTCGGACATCCTGAGATCGAGACAGAAAACTTGTGGTGCTTCAGAACAGGACCTTTTGTTCGTTTTTCAACTGCATCCGGGATACCGATCTCCTCGATGAGACTGATCATCTTTTCGGCAAGTATACGGACATCTGAGAGCGACCTCGGACAACCAAACGCACCACCACAGACCTTAACTTCATAGAACCTTGAACTGGATACTACCTGGACTTTGGTATTTTCGATGATCTTTTCGATCTGCTTTGCGGTCATGCCATTGCTGGATATTTCATCATTCGATTCATTCTCATGTTTAATCTCCACATCTCCAGCCATAGTTTTCTTTCGGAGTTCCTCGACATCTTTGAGTGTTACCGTAGAACGCCCCTGTTTTGAGACATAATCCTCGGTTTTGCGCCGTATCATTCCCCTGACAAATACAGGTGCTTTTGCAATTGCAGCAACAGCATCGTCATTCCAGTCCATTTATTATCTCCAGCTTAGCGCATCGTCTTTGCATTGTTCTCAAGTTCGTGCAGGAAAGATTTATTGGTAGAATTTGTATAGATATTCACATCCCAAGGTTCATAACTATCTGTAATGACAGCGGTCTTGGTCACAATGTTTTTACTTTCAAAAAGGACACTCCAGGCTTTGCTGATGACCGGTAGCTTGATTTTAGCTTGTATATTCTTGTCTGTGGTATTTACAGCTATGATATAGAGCTCATTGTTGAAGGTCTTGGTAATCAGTTTTACTCTCTTATCAAGCGATATTGCGCCTTTTGCTGCTGTAGCTGCTGCAAGGATATCGTGCATTGCGGAGAGTTCCAGGGATACTGTCTTGACTCTCGGGTCTATTATTGAGCCTGACGCATCGTTGTATCTCATGTCCTGATAGAGCATTATTCCGCTTGCTCCGCTGGCAATGGCATCGTAGACCATGAACCGTTGCTCGGTTACTGGAGGATATCCATATGCTTTGGCTTTTGTCTCAGGATCTGCATTTCCATCCGACCAGCCGAATGCCTGGATAGTCATCAATACTGGTTTACCCGGACCAAGGGCAGTAAGGTTCTTTTTGCATTCATCTCCAACTACTGCAATCGTTTTGTTGGGAAGATCTGAATGCCGGTCGGGTTCTCCATTCCAATATGGATAAATATCACTCCCGCCTATGTCCACGAATCTGTACCAGCGCTTGAACAGACTTATGCTTTGTCTGGGAGCCTGGTTTGAGAACACCGGGTGGTTGGGGTCATTTTCCCTGAAGAAGTGCGATCCTGATGCCAGCGCAGATTTGCTATTTCCTGCCCAAGCTACCTCATCGCCGATATCATATGCAAAAAATGCGGGATGGTTCTTTGTGATTTCAACAATTGGTTTAAATACAGGTTTATAGGTCTCAGCTTCCGCTAATGCCTTTTCTGTCTCACCGCTGATTGCAAAACGCATAACTCCTATAACCATCAATCCATGAGCATGAGCCGTATCAAGATATGCTTTGGTTCCTTCAGCTTTTCTAGAAAAAAGATGGCCAGAACCGGTCATATTGAACCCATATTTGTGCATATCTTCCATTGCTTTTTCATTAGGGAAGTCCAGTCCCCACATTCCTATAGGGAAGAATGGTTTACCCTTTACAAGGAATCGTCTTGCAGGTGTGATCTGGACGAAATCCCTGGAACCTTTGTACTTTGGCAAATCTTTTAGTTGAAGGTCCTCAGCTCCTATGGTTCCCTTTGGCAATTGCTCTATCCTCAGATCATCTATACAAACACTTCCCTTGGCTCTGACTTGAATGATCAGTTTTACTCCGGTCGCAATAGGGTTTACATCTCTGAAGTCAATACTGACGTCTTGCCAGTTAGTTCCAACTTGACGCCACTCATTGCCTATTGCCACTGGAAGCTGCTGTCCCTGCATTAAGCCAAGAAATACTATGTATTCCTGTGGGAAATGGTCAGACCGTGCCTTGAACTGCATCCGGTACTCACCATCGGGCTTGAAGGATTTGATATCAATCATTCTATAAATGGCTGTAGAATCTGTGCCGTCGGCCGCACCTGGAGCAGAGGTCAATTTAAGGCAGGTTTTGCCTTCGACTGCTTCCGTTGATAAAACTGCAAGGGCAGGGTCAGAGGTAGTCCATCCTTCCAGAGATTCGAATGCGCCATTTTTGACGAGATTGATTGCAGAAACTCTACCTGCCAGGAACAGAGCTAGAGTTACCATTATTAAAGAGAGTGACCCTATGGAATTGTTCACAGTTATCGATCCTCTTCTATATGCAAATTCTTACACACGAATCAATTGGAGCTGATCGTGCATTAATACTGTAACACATCTGCAGCCAGCGGAGAATTGTGTGGAGGGTTATGAAAACACTAGTATAATTTGTTGCCAGGTGTCATTCTGAACGCAGTGAAGAATCTCAACCTTTATACAGCAGATTCTTCACTGCGTTCAGAATGACAAGTTTGGGAGATTATGAGATCAGAGCCAACCCATTTTCTTCCAGTGCACGACTTGGAACGGGGCTCTATCTCCCATCATCTGAACTAATTCCTTCATATGTTCAGAGAAAGCTGCGTGGGCAGCCATTTGGTCCGGATAAACACGCTTTTCTTGTATTGCTGCAACAAGATCTGTACCCAGCGCCGCAGCACGAGCAAGGGCAGCTTCCTGGTACGCGATTGCGCCGATGCCTGCTCCAGATGCTCCGACTGCCCCGACTATCTGAGCTCCACAAATCTGAAGATATCCGTTTGAGAGATCAGCTACTGAAGTGTCGTCACTGGCTCCGGCTGTAGTGACTGACGCGCCATATTTGCCATCAAGGAAGAAACAGTGCACAGCTACACTGAAACGGTCGAAGATTGTTTTCAACTGAGCAGTGGTTGATCGGAAATAGTTTGGACTGGCGAGGACTATACCGTCAGCCTCCATCATCTTTGTCTGAATGTTAACTACATCATCATTGTAAATGCAGCTGCCAGTGCGATAACATTCTCCACACGCGATGCAGAACTTAAGATCAAGACCAGAAACACCGATTTTCTCAGTCTCAGCACCAGCCTTAGCGGCTGCATTTAATAGAGCATCCAATAGCAGGACAGTGTTGCCATTATTTCGCGGTGATCCGAGAATTCCAAGTATCTTCATGAGTTACCTCCAGCAAAATATCAATTGTAAGTGGTTCTCTCATTGTTATACGTCTGTCGGGATGTGCATGTCAAGATATTGTTGTTAATAATGTCCAGGCGATCTTTTGGGATCGTAACAAATCAATCCTGGAAGGCCGTGGAGGACCTACCATGCGATACGGTTCACGAAAAGAATCGTATCGTTGCTGCCAGTATTTCTGCTTCTCTCTCTGCATCATCCAAATTGAAGTAATTTGTCTTCAACTGGATGATTTTGGGCTGCAGACGATCCACAACGGGGCAATCTGTTTTGCGATAGTCCGGAAGAATTCCTGCATATTGTGGATAACGGGTAGGATCTGCTTCAACTATTGCACTCAGGTTACGGAATGCAGGTTCTCTGTATACTGGAAGCCAGCAGCCATAGAATCCATCTCCACCAAGTACAACAAATTTGGCTCTGAATGCTGCCCAATCGGGAGCGCCATAACTTAGATAAGCAGCATATGTCCAGTAACTGTTGATATATCCATCCGGTACAGCCTGAGGTTTTATCCAGCTGCAACTTTTCACTACATCGTCCAGTATCCGGGCACAGGCCTGTCGCATTTCGACCAGTTCCTCCAGACGCTCCAAATCACCGAGTGCAACTGCTGATGCAATCTCCGGCATTCGGAAGTTGTAACCAAGTTCAGTGTGCCTGGCAAACGTTGGGTGGCAGCGGAGCTCTTCAGGTATTGTTGACTGACCAGGTTTTGGGGAAATCGCTGAATATCCGAGCACGGCTGCTCTGCGTGATTTGAATGCCAGTTCTTCATCATCCGTAATAAGAATCCCGCCGTCGCCGCACGTCATATGCTTGGATGCCTGGAAACTGAAACTCGCCATATGCCCCATCGTTCCCACGAGCCGGCCTTTATAATAACCGAGGAAGCACTCGGCATTGTCTTCGATTACTGTCAGGTTGTGCTCGCGTGCGATATCGCTAATTGCATCCATATCAGGTGAAAGTCCATAGATAGAGACTGGAATAATGGCTTTTGTTCGTGGAGTCACTTTTCGTCGAATATCAGCGGGATCGATAGTAAATGTGTCAGGATCGATATCCACAAAGATCGGGATTGCGTTCACGTGCAATGCAACAAAAGCCGTGCTGGCCATCGTCAGACCGGGCACAATCACTTCATCGCCAACACCGACTCCTGCAGCTATAAGGGCAGAGTGCATAGTAGCTGTGCCATTACAGTGCAGAATAGCGTATCCGACTCCGAATTTCTCAGCAAAAGATTTCTCAAGCCGTGCGCTTATTCCTGGAGAGGAACAGTTGTGGAACCCAAAATCCAGGACTTGCTCTACATATTTCCTTGATGCTTCCGAAATCCGTGGTATCTGCCTTTTCATGTATGCCACATCCTTGATTATCTCATTAATTAATACTTTAGATTACTATATATGTGGTGCGGTTACCTTCTGAGTAAAGTGCAATGGCATGTCAAAAATTGTAATAGTAGAATATGATACTATATTGTAGCGAATACAGGCATCCTGGAGGACGTTCTGAAAATGACTCATCAAACAATACTTCGAGCAATGATTTGCACATTGTCGATTCTGGCATCGCTTGCCATATATTCTCTTGCTGGAGCTGCGGTGAAAGTTGATGGTATTGTCCTTGCAGTAAAAGGAAAGCCATTGTGCCAGATTGTTGTCAGTGTGAATGCAACAGAAAATGAAAAGACTGCTGCATCTGACTTAAGCAAGTATTTGGGTAAGGTTATCGGGATAGCTCCGAGAATAACCACAGAACCTGCTGGTGGTAATCTTGTGGGTTTGTATGTGGGTCAGACTTCTAAGGCAAATGAGACAGCCGCTGCAGATATTGCCGGACTGGGTGCTGATGGTATAGTTATCAAATCAAGCGGCAATGATATAGTGTTAACAGGCAATGGACCCAGGGGCATTATTTATGCAGTCGATACGTTTCTTGAGGATGTAATAGGTTGCAAGTGGTATGCTGTTGATGCTGATGAAGTGGTTCCTTCAAAGCCCAACCTTACAGTTCCCATCCAAAATGTAGTCTACACCCCTCCGTTCGAATATCGTCTGATTTATACAGAGGCAGTCCGTGACCCAATGATGAGGGTTAGGCTGCGTTTAAATGGTACTGATAATTTTGATCCAGCTCCTGATAATTATGGAGGAGGATTCTCTTTTGGCGGGGGACACAGTCTAATCGGTCAATTCATGAAACCCGCCGATTATTACGAGAAGCATCCTGAATGGTATGCTTATCGTAAAGCTGAAAACAAGCGAATACCTTCACAGTTGTGTCTGACAAATCCCGAAGCCAGGCAAGCCGCTGCAGCTGAAGTCATAGCATATCTTAGCAAGACCCATTCAAGATTTGTCTCTGTAGGGCCTGCAGACACTGATGCTGTATGCCAGTGTGAAAACTGCACTGCAATTTCTGAACGTGAAGGTGCTTACTCCGGAGTCTTGTTGGATTTTGTAAACTATGTAGCTGAGCAGGTTGAAAAGCAATTCCCGTATGTTACAATATCAACTCTGTCGTACTGGTCCACTGAACGCCCTCCGAAATATATCAAACCACGCAAGAATGTAATGATTATTTTTGCGGTTCTGGATAGGAACCATAAGCACGATATATCAAAAGTACCTAACTACAGCAGATATCTGGATGAGTGGCAGAAGATGTCCTCAAGTGTTTATATGTGGGACTATGATCCTCATTTCGGCAATTTCATTCAACCTCATCCGAACCATACAGTCCTTGGCAACAGTATTAAGTTCTATAAAAAGATGAATGTCAAAGGGGTATTTTCTCAGGGATCCTGGGGATCCGCCGGAGAGTTTATGCATATGCGTGCATGGGTCAATGCCCATATGATGTGGAATCCCGACCTTGATCCACATACTCTGATGGCTGAGTTCACTTCGGCGTATTATGGGAAAGCCGGACCGATACTGTTGAAATATATCGATCTTATAGACAAAGCAGTCAACCGGCAGCCTGATACGTGGCTTGGTGTCTATGGCAGTGATACTTCAAACTGGTTTACTCTTGACGATATAACTGCATCGACAAAACTCTTTAATCAGGCAGAGAAGGCAGTGGCAAAGAATAAAACCCTACTGTATAGGGTCCGCAGGGCAAGACTGAGTATCGAAGTTGTCTATCTTCAAAGATACAGAGAACTCAGATATGAAGCAGAGAGAAGAAAAGTTGCATTCCTCGGACCGCAGGATCTCTATGTAGCTCTCGAAAACTTCAGCAAAAATGAATTCGGAGTTAATTGTTATAAAGAATGGGACGATCTTACAGGTTATCGAAGAGTCCTGGACGATATGCTGTTCCCTCCATCCGGGACGGCTCCTGAGCAATGTGCAAAGTTGAAGTCATACCAATGGGTGGATGTTCGAAACGACTTGATTAAAGCAACTGATGCAGTAGAAGCGACGCAATCAGATGACCCCGTAGCATCTGATGGCAAAGCGCTGGTGCTCAAAGGCTCTAATGTAGCCATGCAAGCGACATATGAATTGCCACGAAACCTGGCAGGCAAGTGGAGAGTTTATGTGACGCTCAGGTCAAAACCAGCGGGTGATGCCAAAGTCGGAGTAGCTGTCGGGATCTATGCGCCATCTGAACTATTCCGGACAACTGCAGAATTCGATTCAGAGTCCGGTAAATCGTATAAGACCATCGATATGGGTGAGTTCCAGCTTGGAGAATCAGCCAAGATATGGGTCCAACCAAACGGCTCGGGGTCATTCGGACAAAAAGAGGCCACCTGGATAGACCGCATATTCCTGGTGCATGTGAAATAAAGTTGAATCTAGTTCCCTGGAGAAGTATATATATGAAAATCGCCAACATCCTCTTGTTTTTGATTGTGTGCTTGTTTGCACCAACAGCATATGCCATTACTCCAAAGCAGGCTGCTATGCAGTCTGCTTTTTCAGGGTGGGGGGATGTTGGAGAAGTCAGTATTGTTGATTCACCAACGAACGCCGGGAACTGCAGTCTGAAAGTCCACTGGACTAGTCATCCCGCTTATCTGTTGACTGCTCCGTTCTGGGTCTTGTCCTGGCCGGCGCAGGCCAAAGGTTATGATACTATCAGCTTTGATTTAATGGTAGAACGCAACACCAAGGCAGGCTTGTCAATTTATCTGAGTGAAGCAGATGGAGACCGGTGGGTTGCAAACCCGGACCTGGTAAGGGCTGGAATCGGGAAATGGACTCATTATGAGTTCAATAATTCCCAAATGGGCCTATGGGCACTTGGTAACAACAAACGCGACTGGGACAGTATCGGCAGCATTACACTGGAGCCAGGTGGTGCTGGCGGCGAGATAGTATTCTACCTGGACAACATCATTCTCAGCGGACCAGTCGGAACCATGAACCTGCTGGATTCTGCCAGCCTACTGAGACCATATTCGACTCCTCCAACAAAGAAAGCACCACTAAATACAACCGATCCACACGGGCACGCATTTATTGCTGGTGGCGGTACATTCTGGACAACAGAAACTACTGCTTATAGTCTGGATAAAATGTGTGGGCTCTCTCCATCCATTGGTATATCGTCGGGCGGTTGTCTGGGAGAAGATAAATCTGCGGCACTGAGTGACAGGATGAAAAAACTGGGCAGACCGCTGATGGAAGAACACGGAGATGCCATCGATTTCTCGGTGGAGCTGACCGAGGCGCAGGCATGGTGTGTCCGCTGGGATGGTGAGAGCAACAACAAGACCCCAGGCAAGTTCGATATTATGCACTCAGCTTGTTTCTGCAATCCGAAATATATCGATATGAACAAACGCCGTATAGATGCCATTCTTGCAGGCGGAATTAATACTCTCACTTATGTAGATTTTGTCTGGCCATATTTCGGTGGACGCTGGGGATACTCGGATGCTGATTTGGCAGCTTATAGAAAGGCATTACTGGGTAAAGATGGCGGCTTGCTGCTGATAGAGAAGTCCGGTAAACGAAGCATCAGCTTCTGGGACTATTATAAAGACTATTCCGGATTTATACTCCTCCCAAAGGATCTTGGATATACAACATGGAACGAATATACGCCGGTATCTGAACAGGATGCCTGGTCGGACTTCGGCCCTAAGCGCAAGAACATGGGCTTATTTGTGGTAATGATGCACTGGGAGTATATGAAATTTCTGCAGACACTTGGTCTGTATACTGAGTCTAAGGGCGGACATATTTGGATAATACCAAACCCGGAAGACCTTGGTGGAGCAGAAGATTATGTCTATCTTGGCCATCTTGCAGGATTGCAGGGTAATTTGGCTGAGTACTTCGGTAATCCATTGTGGACGGATGCTATATACCGCAGCGGTGGATATCTTTCGAATAATTACCACGATGCCGGACATTTAATTGGACCTCAGCTTGAGATAAATGCAGGCGGCCATGGAAAGCCATACTACGATGCCCCGGTAAGCTATGCAGTTGCATATGACTTGTGCGCATCTCTGCAGGCCGATGTAATGAAAAATGATTTCATGGACGAATCACCATTTGATGTTACCAGTGATCCGAAGAATCAGCAGCAGTTCGACCGCTTCAGGGACACAATGTCCAAAGTATACGCGTTCGATCAATACAAAGCAGACAAACCATTACGGGCGAAATCCAAAATCGCAGTAGTAACGCCGCGCAACATCAACCGATACCGGGGTGATCTCTTCTATGGTTTTACTGCTAATGATAAGACATATGATGGGTGCATGGCGGAAGCATTGGCTAGAGAGGGATATGTCTTTGATCTGATGGATGTAAACAGATATGCTCCGCTGGAGAGCCACAGTATGATCTTCTGGGGTGTGCCTGATATGCCGGCAACTTCAGTTGCAAGACTCAGCAAGTGGCTGTCGAGTAGTCCGAATCATATTTTGGTTTGCCATAGTTATCAACCGACAGCCCGGAATACCGGTGTGAACTATCCATCGTGGATTACGCCGCAAAGCATTATTGAATTTCCAAAAGGTGGCAATGCGTGGGGGCTGCCGGTTATATCTAAATACGATGCAGCAACGACCGGACTAGTAAGTTTTGTTGGTAAGCCATTTGTTGGAGCATTCAAAAAAAGAGACAGCATCACTATTCCTACTGATGTATATACAGCTAAGGGAGGTAATATATTACTATCATTAAACGGTATACCCATTGTGAGCGAGTTTACCAGGCCTAACGGTAGTAGGACCATATATCTGCACTATAGATCAGGAGAACCGGAATCGGTTGCACTAGACCGGAAGATCGGTTCTGCACTGGCCAGGTATTATGCCGGAGCAAAGAAACTGGCTGATTCGGTTGATGAAGCAATAATACACAGGTATGCCGTTCGTGATGGTTCGTCCTATGTATTGTGGGCTAGAAAGCCAGTCGGAAGTTGGGAGTTCATCTATGACGGAAACCGTATCCAGCGTCTGACTTATGCAAATCCTGGTTTTGAAGCCAATGTCAAAGTTTCTGTCCAAAAACCTGGCTGGTATATTGTATATGAAGCGCTGAGTAATATAGAGAATGAAGTCCAGGCAGTAGGAGCAGTTCCCCTTACACTCAAAAATGTTAACTGTGCAGTGTACTATGTTTTGCCTGCCAACACAACCAACCATGCTTTGATTAAAAGGTTGAGGGCAAATCCAATACACGAGCTGCTTAGCAAGTAAGTTTATTGTAGAAGGTATATACTATGAAATCATCCGGATTAGGTCTCAGATTGAAAAGAGGTGTGTTAATGGGATTATTAGCAGTTGTTAGCTTGAGCACTAATGTAACGGCAGGTGATGCCCCGATAAATAAGGGCAAAAGAATTGTTGAGCCTTTCAATTACCACGGAGTGACACTTGGCGGCAATCTTCAGAGACAGTTTAGCGAAGTTTGCGAATACTATCTGCGTATACCGAACGACGACCTTCTTAAGCCATACAGAGAACGTGCAGGAAAACCAGCCCCTGGTGCTGACCTGGGTGGTTGCTATGTAAGCCACAATCCTTTTGGTCAGTTTCTGGCAGGATATGCTCGTATGTATGCTGCAACCGGCGACAAAGTCTATAAAGACAAAGCAATAACGCTGATGAACGGTTGGGCTGATTGTATTGAACCCGATGGATTCTTCTTTGTAGAAAAGAACCCGCAGCTGATGCCATACTATTATGAAAAAATGGTAGGTGGGCTTCTGGATATATATACATATTGCGGTGACAAGACCGCTCTAGACTATCTCAAACAGATCACTAACTGGGCCATTATACACTTGAGCCGTGTTCGACAGTATGCTAATCCAATCGGCAATGATGGTGGTGAGTGGTATACCTTGAGTGAAAATCTGTATCGCGCTTATTTACTTACCGGTGATGCCAAATACAAAGACTTTGCCGGAGTATGGGAGTATAAGGATTATTGGGACTTCTTCGCTAAAGGCAAGGGTGATGACATCTTCACAAAACCTGGCTGGTATCACGCCTATAGCCACGTAAATACTTTCAATGGCTTAGCTTCTGCATATATGGTAAAAGGTGACCCTGCATATCTGAAGACTCTGAAGAACGCTTATGATTATATGCAGGAAAAGCAGTGCTGGGCTACCGGTGGATATGGCCCGAACGAATCTCTTTTACCCAGAGATGGACTTGTTAAAGCGCTTTCTGAAGCTACTAATCACTTTGAAACGCAGTGTGGTTCATGGGCCGGGTTCAAAATGACCAAGTCGTTAATCAGTTTTACTGGCGATGCCCGCTATGGAGACTGGACTGAAAAGCTACTGTTGAATGGTATTGGAGCCAGCATACCAATGGATGGCGAAGGCAGAGTCTTTTATTATTCCGAATACAATACTGGCGGATCAGCGAAGCGAAATATAACCGCCCAATGGCCATGCTGCTCCGGGACCAGACCTCAGGCAGTTTCAGACTACCATGACTTGATCTACTTCAAGGATACGGACAACCTTTATATTAATCTATTCACTGAATCCAGGGTCGAATTGGATCGGAAGAGCGGGAAAGTAGTTGTTTCACAAAACACAGATTTTCCGGAATCCGATACAACAGAGTTTGTCGTGAGCGTTTCGACTCCTGCACAGTTTGGTATCCAGCTTCGGGTTCCTGGTTGGCTGGCCGGGCCAATGAAAGCCCGAATTAACGGCAAAGAAGTTACAGTTAAAATCAATGCACGCCATTGGGCTGTTTTCAACCGCAAGTGGAAAAATGGCGACAAGCTGGCCGTTGAACTCCCGATGAAACTCTGGATAAGTAGAATTGATCCAGCTGCAGAATATCCAGCGGCTATAATGTACGGGCCGGTAGCACTTGCTGTAAGATCGCTTGATAAGAACCCGGCTGGGGAGATTGACCTTGCCAAAATCGAGACTGCACTAATTCCAAACCCGAGCGAACCACTCACCTGGCATCTTACTTCTGATCCATCTGTTTTGGTCAGACCGTTTTATGTGTTCAAAGAAGGTGAAAGATACTTCCTTTACCTGGATCCATCCAAAGAGGCATCCTGGGTTTCATATAAAGCAGCCAAATACAATGGAAACTGGACTGATTTCAATGCATGGATGACAACCAGCACTCCGGATTCTTCCGTAGAGCATTCATTTGATGGCACAGGAGTCAGGATCCATTACTTTAGATATGATGATTCAGGCAGGTTTGAAGTGACAATAGACGATAAGGTTGTTGGAGTGCTTGATGAATATGGAGGAAAACGAGGAGAACCAGCCTCAGCAGATTTCTCAGGTCTGACTTATGGCCGGCACACTATTAGACTTAAACTCCAGACCGAGAAATCCCCGGATTCAAAGGGCATATTCGGCAACCTTGCAGCCTTCGAAGCACTTCTCTAGACAATAATTTAATACTTTGGGATTTTGGTTTGCGATAAGCACCAGCTAAACCAAAATCCCATAGTAATATGTTCAGACCCCATCAAACAAACCTCATTGTCAGATCATATTTTATTATGTTTTGTTGCTTGCTATCATTTTTAACAAAATGGCACAAAACTTGCTGCTAAATAATATAGGGTGACTGTTTATCCCGGCATTTGTACGAGTTCAGACTTCTCAGTATATCTAGAAGTTACCATCATTTTGCTGCATATATAATAATTAGGTACTCCTGATTATGAGGTATATTTTGGAAAGAAACAAACGCTTGTCTTTATTGCATGGTACGATAATCGTAGCATTGATATATGCATGCCTCTCTGTGGTAGTAGTAGCGAGTCCGGATTCCAATAACGTGATGACAGATGATTCCAGGATTATTGCTTCGCCAGCACTAAAACATGCACCAATCAGTGAGGTGATATTTGGCGGCGATGTTCGGGGAGAATACGAAGAAACCGGGGTGGAGACTGACTCGTGGGACCTCAACGCAATCAAACCTGCTCGTGACTATGTGCGACAGCAATCTGTATATAATGGCAAACCCATAGACAAGGTTGTGGTTCCGGGCAGTCCACCAAAGTTTTTCAGGATGTCTGCAGTAGCTGTCCCTCAGAATTATGCAACCCAGGGAGTGGTTGTGCTGCCAAATGTTCCTGCCTTTGACTGGTCGTATGGGTGTTCAGCAACATCGGCTGCTATGATAATGGGATATTACGACAATATGGGCTACTCAAATATGTATGCAGGCCCCGCAAATGGGGGAGTATGTCCACTTAATAACACCATATGGGGATACGGAGAGTGTCCTCTCAGCGCAACTCATATGAAATATGATGGGCTGCTTACCAAAGGGCATGTAGATGACTATTGGCGTAGTAATGGTAACAATGATCCGGATCCTTATGTAGGTTTTTGGTCGGAACATGTATGGGCAGGTTGTACTGCTGATTATATGGGAACTAACCAGTCCAAATACGGCAACAGTGATGGCTCTACTACATTCTGGTATTTTACGGATGGTAGCCCTTTATATGATTATTCAGGAGGAGAACCATCAGGTAAGGACGGATGTCATGGGATGGGTGAATTTGCTAAATCAAGAGGTTATCAGGTTGCTACAAACTTCTCCCAATACATATATGGGTACAATGGCAACTCATTAGGATTTACTTTCGACCAGTATAAGAATGAGATTAACAATGGTCGTCCGGTGATGATTCAGGTATCCGGCCATTCTATGGTCGGATATGGATATGATTCTACAAACCAGACGGTCTATATTCATGATACCTGGGACCACAATAATCATACTATGAAATGGGGCGCAGATTATGCCGGCATGCAGCAATATGGCGTAACGGTAGTCCGTCTGGTATCTACAAAACCATTATTAACAATCAATCAACCATATGAATATACCTGGTATGTTAGCCAGAACGTTTCCAGCGCACTGAGTGCAAGCGGTGGAGTTCAACCATATCATTGGTCTGCCATAGATAATGGTGGTGGGTATACATGTGAAGTATTGGGAAGCAGCAGCTTTAGTACACTCGGACTTGGACAGGGTTGGAATGATGATGAAGGATCCTGGGCATACACACTACCGTTTACATTCAAATATTACGGCAAGAATTACACTACTGTGAATGTGTGCAGTAATGGATATATGGACTTTACCAACTCATCAACTGACTGGGGCAACTCAACCACTTCACTTGCATCGCGGGTCTGCATCGCGCCGTTGTGGGATGACTTAGTTACAATTCCTGGTGATATATTCATTGATAAGAGCACAGCAGGGCAGGTAACCATTCGCTGGCAGGGAGTAACATGGAGTGGTTCGAATCCAGTCGATTTTTCTGCAACCCTATTTAGTGATAGAAGAATCCGATTCGATTATGGCGGTGGAAACACCGGTCTCTCCCCGACTATTGGTGTATCTCCGGGAAATGGTTCAGGATGCACACTTGTTGGCGGATATGATGGTGCAAGCAGTTTAACCAACGCAAAATCGGTTTTATTTACACCATACGATGGTGCTCTTCCACCGGGACTAAGCCTGGATACTGCAACGGGTATACTCTCAGGAAAACCAACTACTGCAGGTGACTATAACGTTACGATTCAAGTTAAAGATAATGAGTTCCTGACTCAGACCGCACAGCAGGCGTTTGTGTTGCACATCCTCAAGGGATATACCATAAGTGGGACGGTGCATCTCGGTGATTATGTAGGTCAGGTTTTGGGGGTTCCAGTGACGGTTGACTTGCTCAAAGATGATCGCGTCACGATTATACGCACTGAGAAGACAAGCCTGAATGCTAAGGGGAAAGTCTGCATATACAATGTTCCACCTGGCACATATTACGTTGGTATCAAACCCTCACACTGGCTGAGGAGAGTATTCGGTCCGATAACAGTCAATAATGCGGATGTGACGTTCTGAGATAATCCATTCGATCAGTAACAATTATTTATCGTAAAAATGCGGACGTTACCAGTTAGTACGTCCGCATTATTTCATTTGGTAGTGGCAATGTGATTAGCTTATACTATTTCATTGCCTTTTTGGGTTTTGCTGTAGTGGTCTTGGCATTCTTCTTGTGAGGTTTGGTGAACATTTTCTTTACTGCTTTGCCAACCTTCTTTGCGGGATTAGCTTTTGCTCTTTTTGTTGTTATCGTTGTGGACGATTTATTTGCACTAGCCTTATTTGCGGCAAAACCAGGAGCTAGACATCCCATCAGAAATGCAGCTGCAACAATGGATAGAATAAGCTTCTTCATAGAACCCTCCATTTATTGTTCAATATTTGAGGTTAGTGGTGGAATCCTTTACACAATGATGATGCAAGTGTTGAATCCACCCAATCTACAAAATTTATACCCAAATTTATGGCTCGTAAACTATAACGCAACAATTCAGACTGCAATATTCCAGAATATTTTAATCAGTCCGGACACGAAATATGCAAGATCTATTGGTTCCTGACTTGGGCCCACCTGATTCCGGTGTGGTTGGTTTCCGGTCCCGCGTAGTAGGTTACCAGAACATCCCCATTAGGAAGTAAAGCTGTTGCCGGGAGGCCGATAGAGAAAGCTCCCATCTCCGCCCATGCGTCCTGCATTGTATCTTTGTTCCAGGTCTGAGATGTCACTTTGGTATCGCTTATGGTTATCTCTGTTTCATCAGGCCAGATTTTCCCGCCATCAGAGCATGTTCTCATTTTTATTACAGGCTCAGCTGATCTGTCGACATATACCATCCCAATCTGTCCATCAGGAAGTGAAACAGCAGGAGCAGGTTGGCCAGGAACTCCAGTGTCCCACAACTGGGTCCAGGTTCTTCCATTATCGCTGGATGATCGGGCATGTATATTCAAGTAGGCTGCTTCTTTACGGTCGAATGTCCAGAATAGATCAAGCAGAGTTCCATCTGATAGTACCGAAGGGCGTTGGTCCCAGTAGAAGAATCTGTTTTCGGGATCGCTGCTGGCAACCGTGTGTTCGGGCCAGGTCTTGCCATTGTCTTTTGAGAACATCAGTATTGACTCATGGTGCCACTCTGACAGGTCATAATAGTGCTTGTTGAGTTCGAACTGGCAAGCCAGATCTCCATTTGGAAGCTTGAGTATGGGTCCTGTTATAGGTGTTGGTATATTAAACGGTGTTGTATCCATAAGCTCCGGAGTTGACCAGGTCTCGCCTTCATCTTCTGATCTGGAAAGAAAAATCCTTGAATCCAGCAATCCTTCTGTCTCTTCGTTAAAGAAATCCAGTTCCGGGTTCGAATGATCTACCCAATAGATGGCAGCCAGAACGCTCTTGCCTCCAAGAGATGTCAGTGCTGTTGAACGGAACAAGCCTGGATGTCCATTGATCATTGGGGGGTCAAACGGCACAATTGGAGTATTCCAGGTCCGGCAATTGTCATCAGACCATGTGATTGCAGCTCGCTGGCCGACCATTCCACCTTTGGTTGGGGCAATCCTGAACCCGCATATACACCGACCGCTGGGAAGCACACAAATCCCGGCAAATGCTGCACTCTGTGCATCAGTTCCCTTCTCACCCTCAAATATTGTCCCAGTACTTATTATTTTCAACATATTAGTCTCCAACTCCATCTCAATATTTGCCATATGTTTCTACGAGATCGCGCATGATTTGAATTCTATCTTCGCCTGCTCCGGGTGGAACCTGGTCTCCTGCGTTGGCAATCAGCCTGTGACTCTGTTTCTTCAGTTTTATCCAGTCTATTGCGGCATTCTTGAATGTTTCGATGTCAACATATGGAAGCCACAGGTCTGGTGATACTCCTCCGGATAAAATGAAATCCTGTCCCGCCTCTCTGCGGCACTCTTCTGGTGTAAGATCACCAAGCGGAGGTGGGGTAACTGCATCTGCACAATCTGCTCCTGTCTCTCGTACCATCTCAATTGCACCCCGCAACTTACCATCTATATGTACAGCCGCATATTTGCCTGCATCATGCAATTTTTTGATGGCCTCTGTATAGAAAGGCGCCGACCATTCTTTGAAGAACCAGGAAGGCTGCACATCACTTGAGATATTGTCTCCCATTATAACTATCTCCGCAGGAGATTGTGCAATCAGATCAACGCAGTCCAGTGTGCTTTCATTTATCTGGTCAACTACTTCATGCATCGTCCGGGGCCAGTCGGCAGCAGCATACATCACTCCTTCTATTCCCATCCAGTAATTCAGGAGGTGACCGATCCCACTGTAGCCAAGAGGCATATAGACTACACCCTGGTCACCAACATAATCGACCCACTCATTGTAATTTGCCCAGCAAGGCGCGAACTTTCGATTACTCATTGCATAACCGAGTATCTTTAGTTCATTCTCAGTTTTTATCGACCAGTCCCGGATAGCCCAGGAATAGCTGCCTACCTCCCAGATTCGCCTTCGTTCAATACTTCCCAACGGTGTCTGGTATCGCCACAGGATCGAAGTATCACTTGCGTCAATTTCTTTGACAACCTCAACGCTGACGTCGTCTCTGTATTCGGCTGTATAGAATGAAGCCAGGTTAGGCATATAGAAGCCCGCACCTACCTGTTTATGGTAGTCGATTAGAGTGTATTCGGGCTCATCATAACTGACACTAAGGTCCCACGGCAGTTGATACTTGTGGTAGAACCAGTGCGAAAGGTCCAACATATATGGGACTACATCGGGAATTTGACCTTTGTAGACTGCAAGTATCCGTTCACGTGGTGTCAATGCCTGTCTACCTTCCCGCATTCGAGGTCGAAGAAGCTTCGGAGTTCTTCCTGGACATCAGTTGGAACCGGGGATATAAACCCGGCCACCATCTCTTCCAATTTATCGTGAGCGCGGTCTACCATTGAATACCGGGTATTGTGCCCACCAGCAAAATCTAGCAGATCATGGGACATGAACTCTCCGCCATGCAGGAATTCGATTGTCATATCATCAACCAGGAAGTTCCCACCCGGTCCGGTCTGTTTAATGTTTTCAAGCCCGAACCGCATATCATCGAATATTATCCCTCTGTTGAAATATTTAGCGGCTTCCAGCCAGGCAGTCTGCATAAGCATCATCTCTCCGGACATTCCATTTGCATTATAGCATGAGCCTATTCCGGAGAGCATACCAGCGCTGGATGCATATGCAGAGAGCATAAACATCATGCTTTCTGCTCCGCATTGAGTGTCGTATTCCGCATTAGTTGCACCGCCACACTCGACTGATGATGGCATTCCGTAGTGAGCTGCCATTTGTGCGCCTGCCAGTTTCCAGAGCACTTTATCGAATGTATAATAAAGGTCGGAGCCGCTGCGCATATCGGTTCGCGAAGGTCCGAAAGCATAGAGGTAGGGATTCCCTTTGTTTACAATCTGGGTTATTGCTGCCAGAAAAACACTCTCTGCATTTCCCTGAAGTAGAGTTGACGCCAGACTGTAGGGGGAGGTAGTTCCAGCCATCGGGCAGGTTGTTGGCACTATAGCAAAACCGTATTCGCAAGCTTTGAAAAGTAATTCGACATTCAAGTCCGTGAGTGTAAGAGGTGAAACGATGGCAACTCCGATAGTCATCAGACCGCTGCCCTTAAGGCTTTTTCCTCGGAGTAGAATGTTTCCAATCTTCAGATATCGCTCAAGACTCTCAGGGGATACCGGCAAAGCGAAAATATGCTTGCTAAAGTTGAGATGGTGTTCCTCAAGTGCCCGTAGATTAGAGTAAGGACCTGGTACATCGGTTACCGGGTAGTCCATTACACTTACACAAGCAACCTCATCGAGGGTCTGGGCAATAATAGTGTGTCTGCGAAGGTCTTCCAGGGATGGGTGTCGTGGTTTTTGTGTTTTGTAATCGATGATCCAGGGATCGGTAACTATTGCAGTGCAGAATCTCTCATCTCCACCGACCTCATACTTCTGACCACCCGAGCCGGTTATCATATATGAACCCGGGACCTGAGATATCAACTCACGCAGTAGATCGGCAGGCAAGCGAATGATGTTTGCCTGCTCATCGACCACAGCTCCTGCAGCTTTTGCCATATGTTGCAGTTTCTTGTGAGTTACCCGAAACCCAACATTCTCCAGGATATCATCTGTAGCCAGTGCGATTTGTTCTATCTGGCTTTTAGATAATTGTTTTACAAGGTCCATAAGTCCACCTCTGCTTTATAAGCGTGCTAGTAGTATAAGAGGTGGATTGTAAAACGTCAAAAAAGGCATTGTAACTTGTTGTTGAAGGCTAAATTAGCTCGAGCTTACACGTGCATTTATCATATCGGCTGTTACGAGGACAACTTGTTCATTGTGTTTTGTAACTATACTCAGTAGTGGCGAAGGTTCTGGTATTGGTTCTCCATCTAATTCACTGGAAGCAAGCCATAATTCTAAAGCTTCAGTGGCATTGTTTACAGCTTCATCATCTGACTGTGCTTCAGAAATACATCCAGGAATGTCCGGAAATGTGATCGTGATGCCGTCATATGCGTAGCTGAGTATTGCTGGGAAATTATACGATGATTTGCTCATAATATCCTCGAATTGTATACAGATACACTATACCCTGAATCAGCATGAAATAAATACGCATTGATAATACCTTTGCGTCGATTCACATCAACCCGTATACTATAAGTTGAACTGTATCAGTATTATAGAGGTATTCATGAATCACGATCATATCAAAAAAATCGCACTTGAACACAAACTTAATGTAGGCCAGGTTGAAGCTACTGCGGAATTGCTTGAGCAGGATGCAACCGTGCCTTTTATAGCCCGTTATCGCAAGGAAGTAACCGGTTCCCTGGATGAAGTGGATATAACTTCCATCCGGGACAGAGTGGAACAACTTGCTGAGTTGGATAAGCGTCGGGAAGCTATTCTTGCGTCACTGACAGAGCGCGAACTTCTGACTGATGAACTTAATGCAAAGATCCTTGCCGCAGAGACAATGGCTGAGCTTGAGGATATTTACCTGCCATATCGACCGAAGAGACGGACCCGGGCAACTATAGCGCGGGAGAAGGGGCTGGAGCCGTTAGCCCAGCTTATTCTGTCTCAACGCAGAAATCCTCCAATTGATCTTGAAGCTGAAGCATCTGCTTATATAAGTGAAGAAAAAGGCGTTGTGGATGTAGAGGAAGCTCTGGCCGGAGCGCGTGATATAATCGCTGAACAGGTCAGTGAAGAGCAGCAGACCCGTGCGCACATGCGTGAGCTTTATACATATAAGGGAATCATCTCTTCTACAGTCGTCAAAGACAAGCAGGAAGAGGGAGCCAAGTTCAAAGATTACTTTGAATGGAATGAAGCTGTTACGAAGTCTCCTTCGCACCGGGTGCTGGCTATGATGCGAGGTGAAAAGGAGGGATTTCTTAAGCTGCACATCGGTCCCCCCGAGGAAGAAGCTTTAGGCATGTTGCAGAGGTTCTTTGTGACTGGCGATGGTCCAGCATCTCAGCAGGTTGATTTAGCCGTGCAGGACAGTTACAAGCGGTTGCTGGGTCCGTCAATGGAGACTGAGATCCGTGGCGAATTGAAAAAACATGCAGACCAGGAGGCAATAAGAGTATTCGCTGAGAACCTGCGTGAACTGCTTCTGTCTCCTCCGCTTGGACCAAAGAATATGCTGGCTCTTGATCCCGGCTTCCGTACCGGTTGCAAGGTTGTCTGCCTGGACAAACAGGGAAAACTTATCCACAACGATACAATTTATCCGCACACCGGAGGCAGCAAGGTAGCTGAAGCAGGTCGGACAGTAAAGCTGCTGTGTGAGAAGTTCCATATTGAGATTATAGCTATCGGCAATGGAACAGCCAGCCGCGAGACTGAAGCGTTTATTAATGAGCTCAAATTGCCGGGGCAGATCCCTGTAGTTGTCGTGAACGAGTCGGGTGCTTCGATTTACTCAGCCTCGGAGGTTGCACGCGAGGAGTTCCCGGATTACGACATCACGGTGCGTGGATCAGTATCTATCGGCAGGCGTCTGATGGACCCACTGGCTGAGCTGGTTAAGATTGACCCAAAATCCATCGGGGTAGGGCAGTACCAGCACGATGTCGATCAGTCTGAATTGAAAAAGAGCCTTGATGATGTAGTGGAGAGTTGCGTCAACGGTGTCGGGGTTGATGTCAATACCGCCAGTAAACAACTTCTGACCTATGTTTCCGGGCTTGGACCGCAACTCGCAAAGAATATCGTGGATTTCCGCAATGAAAACGGTCCTTTCTCATCCCGTAAGCAGCTTATGAAGGTAAAGAAACTCGGACCCAAGGCATACGAGCAGGCAGCTGGATTCCTCAGAATTCGGGGAGCTGAGAACCCACTCGATGCAAGTGCCGTTCACCCGGAAAGCTACAGCATAGTGGACAAGATGAGTAGTGATTTGGGATGCAAAGTTGTTGACCTCATGAGCAACGAAACCCTTCGAAAACAGATTTCCCTGGACCGGTATGTATCGGACAAAGTAGGAATACCTACGCTGCGGGATATTATGAGTGAACTGGCCAAACCAGGTCGCGACCCACGTGAAAAGTTTGAAGTCTTCCAGTTTGCCGCAGGTGTCGATAAAATGGACGACCTGGAAATAGGGATGAAGCTGCCAGGAATAGTGACTAATGTCACCGCGTTTGGGGCATTTGTTGATATAGGAGTCCACCAGGACGGTCTAGTCCACATCAGCCACCTTGCTGATAAGTTTGTAAAAGATCCTTCAGAGGTCGTAAAAGTCCATCAGAAAGTCAATGTAACAGTCCTGAGTGTAGATATCCCCCGCAAACGGATATCGCTGTCCATGAAGATTAATCCAGGGGTGTAGCCATTCTCAAAGGAGCACAATCAATGAGGATAGTAGTCACTGATGGAGCCACATTGAACCCGGGCGATCTGAGTTGGGATGTTTTGGGAGAGTTTGGAGATTATGAAGTTTTCCCACAAAGCTCACATTTAGAAGTGTTGCAAAAGTGTGGTGATACTGAGATAGTTATCACTAACAAGGTGTTATTTGATCGATCTACAATTGGTGCTCTGCCAAAATTAAAATATATTGGAGTCACAGCGACCGGGTACAATAATGTTGACCTTGACGCTGCAAGCCAAAAAGGTATCGTAGTTACTAACGTTCCTACTTATGGGACAGACTCTGTGGCTCAGATGGTCTTTGCATTGCTATTGGAACTTACTCAGAAAGTAGGGTATCACTCGCAAACAGTTCATGAGGGACGCTGGTCAAACAGCAGCAATTTTTGCTACTGGGATTTTCCTCTCATTGAATTGGCAGGTCTTACGATGGGGATTGTAGGATGTGGTCGTATTGGACAAGCGACAGCCCGTCTGGCAAATGCATTCGGAATGAAAGTGCAGGGGTTTGATGCAATACCTTTTGAGTGTGACTTTATAAAGTTTGCATCACTGGAAGAGATATTTAAGCAAAGCGATGTCATTTCTCTGCACTGTCCTCTGACTCCCGAGACTCAAGGAATTATCAACACTGCGAATCTTTCATTGATGAAAAGAACCGCATTTCTAATCAATACCAGCCGAGGACTACTTGTAAATGAACAGGATCTTGCAGATGCACTGAATCAGGAACGAATAGCAGGTGCAGGTGTCGATGTGCTCTCCATAGAACCGCCAAAACCTGATAACCCCTTATTGTCTGCTAAGAATTGCATAATCACCCCGCATATAGCATGGGCAACCAAATCTGCGCGTCAGAGGTTGATGAATTTGGTTATTGACAACATTAGAGCTTACGTTGCAGGCAATCCGCAAAATGTGGTTAACTGATAGTACTACCATGAATTTCCTTTGGAATATATTAGCCCGCATTATTCATGGTTGACTCAGCTTTTGCCCCTACTACAGGGTAAAAGCGAAGCTTCGTGAATAAAGCGGGTTAGCACAAACCCAGGAGCTATAATATGTCTATCACCTTGTCAGATAAAACAGAATCCAGCGTAAATGGCTTTTCACTCAAGCCTCAACTACGTCCACAGATTGCTGAGCTCAGGGATGCAGTTTTGCATCAGAAGGAATGGCAGTACATTCCAAATTTCCCGATAATAGATGCAAAGTCCTGGATGGAACATACATCTGATGAGGACTGGCAGCTGTGGCGTGCCCGGAAGCTTGCCAACAGACTTGCCCAGATGCCTCTTGATTTACTGGATGGGGAGCGTCTTGTCGGGCGTCCTCAACTTCGTGCTCCAAATGCGGAAGAAGCCAGTGAGATCGAGAAGCTCAAGGATGTAATCGAGACCTTGCCACCGCATTGTGGTGGAGACACAGGGCATTTTCATCCGGATTTTGAGAAGCTGTTTGCGATGGGACTGGGTGGCATACTGGATGAAATCCGGACCATAAAAGCCAGTTCTAAAGATGATGAACAAAAGATATTCTATACTGCCTGTGAAATATCCATGGAAGCTACATCAGCATATGTGCTCAGGGTGGCAGACGAATGTGAGTCCCGTGCAGTTGCTGGAACTGAATGGTCTGAACTATCCAGGATATGTAAGACAGTAGCGTCTGAGCCTCCATCGACTTTCCACGAAGCCATGCAGCTATTGTTCCTGGTGACTGTTGCTTTGTGGTTTGGTGAAGATCACGGCCTAACTTGTGCTGGTAGGATTGACAAGACCCTCCGAAGGTTTTATGAAGCCGACCTGGCAGCAGGTTTTATCACCCGGGAAGATGCCCTTGAGCTGATCAGCTGTTTGTATATCCAGTATAACAATTTCATGGGTCCAGGCTCTGCAGTTGCGGTGATTGTTGGCGGACGTGATGGCGAAGGCAATGATGTGACCAATGACTTGACTTATCTGGCGCTGCAGGCCCGCCTGGCTACCAAGCTTGTTTATCCAACACTGGGGATAGCGTGGCACGAGAACACACCGGCTGAACTAAGCGATTTTGCATGCAAAATGTTGTCGACTGGAATCGGCGACCCGGCGTTTTTCAATGATGAGTTGATCGCATCAGGTCTGCGCGACCATGATGTCTCCTGGGAGGATTCATATAACTATATGAATTCCACCTGTGTTGAGATAAAACCAGTTGGTGCATCTAATATTTGGGTGGCAGCTCCTTATGTAAATCTTCCATTGGGTATTTTGGAGGTGATGGAAGAAATCACCACCGGAGTAATACCAGAGCCATTGGACTTCTCAGCATTCAAATCTTTGGTGAAGACTAGAATATCAGAATATATCACCCGGGACGCGAAAATGTTTGATGATGCCTGGCATAAACGGGAAGAGATTGGATGCCAACCTCTTGCTAGTTGCTTTATTGACGATTGCCTGGAAAGAGGTCTGGATTTTGATCGAGGTGGTGCCAAATACAACTGGGTCGAAAACTCGAATGTAGGTCTGGCAAACCTGGCAGATGGATTGTTTGCGATAAAGAGTCTGGTGTATGAATCGAAAGAGTTCTCGATTGCTCAGCTGCAGGATATTCTGAAGTCTGACTATGAAGGCCAGGAGGAGTTACGCCAGCGGATACTGAATAACCTTCCGAGCTACGGAACAGACAATGATGAAGCTGATGCGCTTGCTGTTGAATGCGCAGAGTTTTTGCAGGAGACAACTGAATCTCATATAGTCGGATTGCACCGTTATGTGCCCGGTTTCTTCTGTTGGATAATACATTCGTACTTCGGAGAAGCAACCGGTGCAACTCCGGATGGCAGAAAAGCTGGAGCAGCATTTGCCGATGGCGCCGGGGCGGCACAGGGTCGCGAGTTCTGCGGTCCGACTGCATCAATTCTATCTACTACAAAATGGAGTCATAAAAAAGCGATGGGAGGATTGGTGCAGAACCTAAAATTTTCCGAAAATGCCATCGCCACCGAATCAGGACGCCAGATTCTGCTGAGCATGATAGAAACCTACTTAAGACGCGGCGGATTTGAAATTCAGGTCAATGTAGTCGGATCAAATACACTGCGTGACGCTCAACTTCACCCGGAAAACTATCCTGATCTGATAGTGAGAGTAGCCGGCTACTCAGACTATTTCACCCACCTAAATCCGGTAATGCAGGCTGAAGTTATTGCACGAACTGAGCATATGCAGTAAATCTGGTTCAATTCTCACCCGACTCGATCCAAGAGCCGGGTGAGCAAACAATTTCCCCTCTCGCGTTTCTGTTGATTGCAAATATGTCCATTGCGAATGGATTTAGTTGTATATACGAAACAGCTTCATTTTGCCACGCAGGACTCGATCCATTATCAGAACTTTCGCAGCCAATATTCTAGTCTTTCCTATTGGAGTGTCCATATCTAGTTGCAGTGGAACATATCCTGACGGTGAGAGTCTTATTATAGATATGCATCAGCAAATATCATTTCCCAGGAGTGTTGCAGATGAAAACTGGAGAGATAAAATGAAACTAGTATTTAAGTTTGCCATAGGCATTACCCTAGTTCTATTATCAGTGGTATTTGTATATGCCGGGATTCCAAAATACGCTAAACCCGCCAAAGGTCCAGTGTGGAAACAGCTGGAGGAACTGCGTTTAAAATATCCGGTTCCTGATGGAATTTCAGATTATGGTGGTTATAGCTTTATGCCTCAACAGCTGGAAAAAGATAAGGATGCTATAAGCGGAATTCTTGCGTTTGCTTCAAATAACAAGAAAAACTCCCACATACTGTCAGATGAGTTGTTTAAAAGGCTTGATGAATATTGCAATCATTATAACGCTGATACTGTAATAGATCCTGTCACTGCAAAGAAGACTATGTGGCTCACTGCAGAGCTTCCGGACAGGGGATTGCCTCTGTATTCTTATCTGTTACTTGAACTGGCAAAACAACGCAAATCGGACAGCTACACTAAACAATGTCTCAGTGAAATAATGAAAGTTCAGGTAAGTAGTTTGTCCTACGAGCAAAAATTACATTCTTCACAGATCCACGTTCAAAAAAGTTGGGTAAACAAGAAGGAATCGGTTGACTTTACAAACATTTTTCCAGCCAATAGAGACATAACCTGGTGCTTCGACAGTTTTATGAAAGATAGTTATATTTCCAATGCATATCCAGTGTTTTCACCATCTCATAAGCTTCTTATGAAGTATTGTAATTGGAGAAAGAGTGAGATTTCTTCACAACGTTTGAAAGACAGCCTGGCGAGTAAACACCAACCACAAATAGTGGCATATGTCGATAAGTTTATGGGAACGCTCAAATAGTCGCGCAGGTAGAAACATCACCCGGTTATTAAAAATCCGGGTGATGTATAATCTTCCTGAAGCCTAAAACACGTAGTCACTTTCGGAAATGGCTATTGGTTTGCCGGATGCTATGGACTCGTTGACCATGTAGCTAATGACGGCTGCTCTGGAGGCTTTTACCAGACCATTCGGGCTGGGAGTCTCATTGATGATCGCATCCGCTAGCTGGTCTATTTCGATGGCGTGCCCCTTGTCGGTGGTATCGAACTCGATCCGGATCTTATCGTGGCCTTCGAATCCGTGGTATTGCATCTCTTTGAAGTCAGAGATGAATATAGCTTTACCCGCACAATAGATCTCTGTAGCCTCTTTGGGGAAATGAGGACAACCGGCGCTGGCGATAAGGGTTGTTCCTACCGATCCGTCTGCAAAAGTGATGGTAATAATTCCGCTGTCAGGGATTTTTACAATGTTTGGATCAAGGAATGTTCCGCCCGATGCATAGACAGAGACCGGTGGAGCTTCGACCAGTTCACATATCAAATCAAAGATGTGGCATCCCTCTCCCACAAATCTGCCGCCGCCGACAGCCGGGTCGTGGGTCCAATGGGACTCGGGAAACGGCGCCTGTATCCTGTGATATATAAGCTTTTTGCCGTCTATTCTATCCAGGAGTTCCCGGGCACTGGTTATGAACGGTGCCATGCCTCTGTTGTAGCCAACGGTGTATTTCACACCAGCCTTTTTGACTGCGGCAGCGACAGCTTTGCATTCATCCCTGTTCATTCCCATTGGTTTTTCGCAGAGAATGTGTTTGCCTGCTTCAGCAGCTTTTACAGATATGGCAGCATGCGAGTCGTGCCGGGTGTCAACAAAGACCAGGTCTATCTTAGGGTCAGCGAGAAGTTGATCTAGACCCGTAGTCCAATACTCTGCCCCGGATTCCTCCGCTGCTGCTTTGGCTGTCTCTTCAACGATATCCATTGTCGCATGTATAGTGAACTTAGAGTTCTTCTGAATGTTGGGGATATGCATAAAACGTGTGAATCCGCCACATCCAATCATACCTACTTTCAGAGTGCCCATTTTGTCCTCCCCCTGTTTAATGCTTCTATAGTTTGATGCCGCTGCCTGTAATTGTCAATCTTATGTTATTGAACCATTCCAGCCCACACTCAACAATTCTGTTGAGCAGTCCGCTCATGCTTTGACTAGCTCAGCACGAACGGATTGTGCGATAGGCTGAATTGTTAATTATCAATTGTAAATTGTCCATTACTCAGGTCGTCTTCACTGATGGACAGCTCAAACGGCTGGGTGACCGGGACTGTTGTTTTAATGTGTTTATAGAAACTCTCCATATTCTCCCACATAAACCTGTCGTGGACACATACACTTGGGCCTATGGACAGAGTTATTTTTCCATCTGCCAGTTTACATAGACTCTCCAGGTCGTTTTCTTTGATCTGTCCGTTCATAACCCGCAGATTGGGATCTGATATTGCGCTGGGGATGGTGCGCTCCCAGTTGCCACAGGAGTGGATCCCATATGTACCCAGCGTTTCTCCGATCTTTCGGAGATATGGAGCTTCGAATTCTTCATATGTTTCAAGAGATATCAGAGACCGGACTTCAGAGCAGAAATCGAATCCGCCTCGTGTGCAGACAAAGTGATGCGAGTGCACTATTCCTCCTGCAGCTTCTTTGATAGCTGATACCATTTTTATGATAACTGCAGTGATCTTTTCCAGGAGCCGGTGAAGTGTTTCAGGCTGAGTGTATACCCATTCAAGGAGCGTAGTTGTTCCAAGCAGGTAGTTTGCAGTGTCTATCGGACCGGTCATTACCGGGAACCTGCATTCAATGCCACCGGTTGTTACTCGAGCATATCTGATCCATTCGACAGCGCCATAATATCTGCTTGTTTCAATTGGTTTTAGAACAATGGCATCAATAAATGCAGGATCAGGAGGCAGAGGATGCACATAAGTGTGGCCGATGTCCTGGAGTTCAACACGGGCACCGAAGATATCTGCTATCCCCTGAGATTCGCTGTGAGTATCTCGTGGGACTGCGAGTGCTGGGAAAAGATCGGATTTAATTTCACTGGCAGCCAGGAAAGAATGCAGCTGACAGACAATGGCTTCATCCCATTCAGGAGTCCAGCTGTCCGGCTTGTTGACGACTTCGTTTAGTTTGATATCAACCTGTTCCCTTATCCGGTCAATTCTCTGTGCGTTTGGATGGACTGCCAGGGCCAATCGACCGATCGGTCTATTGTTCCAAAGCGAATCCCAGACAAGACACTTCTTTGAGTTTCCATATAGAGCATCATAGAGGGTAGTCAGTGAGATTTCGTCAGACATATCAGGAACCAACTTTCAATGATATTGCAGCCTTTAATCCAGAGGCGATGTCTGTTACGCTTAGTTGGATATTTTCTTTTATAAAGTTAAGAGGAATCTTAAATACGACTCTTCCTTTCCCCTTTTTTAGTATGACGGTGTGTGGTATGGCAGGACTAATAATGTTGCTGCGTTCTATAGTATCAATCTTAATCATCCTGTCCCCGGAGTTTTTGCCGCAATCGAAGTTCAGAGTTACGAAACTACCCTGTCTGTATGAATTATGATCTGCACTGGCTTTCAGCTGCTCAGGAACTGATTCTGCCAAAGCATAAACCCGTGCGTCTCCATATGAGAGTGCATCAGATATTTGTGACACCTGGCCCATGGATTTCCCCTCAGTAATTTCATATACGTTTGTAGTTTCCGGCAGATTGATAGTAAATTGCGACTTTAATTCATCTGCATCACCGGTGACGAATAGATAGGTGATGCTACCTAACTTCCGAGCTACTAAAGATACTGCAGGGGCTGTTGTCCAGGGATTCTTGCTTATATTGTAGGTGGGTTTTACTCCACTGAGTTCAATTATATTGCTTAGTACCTTTAATCCATTAACATCCGGTGAGATTGGAAAGTCGACGTAAAATGCTTTTCCATTTCGATAGACCGGATTGGTGGAACCGGTGTTTAATCTCTCTGCACCACAGGTTGTGACATTATCACTCTCTACCACAGGTGAGAGATTGGCTGACTTGCGTTCTACTCCGAATATCTCTTTGAAGAGTTCAGGAGAAGTCTTATATATGCGACCATCCATATCTCTCCGAGCAGTCCCGGATTCAGCTATTATGACACCGCCATTCTTTACGAAGTCTCTCAGCAGTTTCAGGTGCTCTTCACCCAGGCATATAACGTGTGAAAGCAGCACGATCCTGGTCTTGCTTAACCGCTCAGCAGTCAGATCATACTCATCACCGAACTCATACTGGAACCCCATTGCTCTCAGGAGTGGGACAAACGAATTCGGCAGCTGTTCCATCCACGGACCAAGGCCTGTCAGCTTGGTCACATCTGCTGATGGATCTGCAGTCAGTTGCTTATTCATATGAGCCAGTGTGTTGGTATAGAATGAACTCCTGGGATAGTAGACAAACACGCCTTCTCTGACTGGCTTGGCTGCTGCAGCTATATGACCAGGTCCAGAAAGGAGCTTTTTATTTACCTCATTGATGGCTCTGCCTTTTTCGTTGATTGTGAAGTCTGCATTGAAATAACTCCAGCGTGAATTGGGTGGAGATTCATCGAAATAAGGCATAAACCATGTGATAGTACCTGCACCACGCCGGACAGCATCCCAGGCTTCGCGTATGATTCGCTTAGGACCAGGTTCGCATGTCCATGTGTATCCCAGGCACGACTGGATTCTATCTGACCACCCACCTGCAAACTCCAGATAACCCATCGGAGGGACCGCGCAGAAGAAAGTATACAGACTGACTGCTGGAAGCTTCCGCGCCATCTGTCTGGCATCGCAGCCTCCGAGGGTATCCAGTGAACGGTAGTTGATATTGCAGTCAGCTGAAGGCTCAACAGTTCGGATTGCATTGAGACTTGATACGAACTTGTCCGGAAGCACGGTATCCAGATCTCTTCGGGAATCAAACCAGGCGCTCCAGTTGTCGGTGTTGATGGTTTCATACCAGAGAGCACGTCCAATATCGCCCCAGTCCTTAAAATCACGATTCCACGCAGCATTTAGCGACTGGAGTGTAGTGTATTTGGTTTTTAAGCTTTTGATGAATCGGTCCATATCTGCTGGCGAATCAAATCGGGCTTCGGTCGTAGGTGTGAATTGTAGTTCGGGTTCATCCTGAAGTTCATACATGACCGGACTGAAATTTCTCAGCCATGAGGTCAGGTTCTTCAACTTGTTCTGGTCGTATCCACAGTACAGACCTATGTTATTCGCGACGCTCCGCATGCTGGTTTCGGCGTTGAGGCGCATCTTCATTGATGTCGGCCAACCTGCGAGGAGAGTGTCATGACCAGTTTCTTTCATGCAACGACTGAGCACATCAAACTGAGGATCTGCATTGATATCAGATCCTATGTAGCCCATAATGTGGAGTTTGTCGAACTCCGGGCTTTGAGATATGAACAACTGGTCCCGGAGTTCGGTGGTCTCGGTGCCATTGGTTACAAGCACCTGAAGATTGGCCAGACGGGTAGTTATGCCAGTGGATGCCAGGTTTATATTCTCAACAATCTTGCTGTTACCAGTCTTTACTGGATATGAATCTGATTTTTTGTATAGCAGACGACCATTAGTGTCCAACAACCGGGTGCTAACTTTGAGTGTTCCAGCAGTCTTAATGTTCCTTATTTCCAGGCTGACCGGGATTATATCTGATGGTTTATGGAGACTGGTATCAGTTGTGAGAGTTATGTCCAGTTTACCTGCAACGGTATTTGATATGGATCCCCAATCCAGTACCCGATTGCTTTCATCAAGCAGTTGGAGATTGATCTTCTGTATGCCGGTGCAGCCTGTTTTGGGTAGTTTGTACTCTACAACTTTACTTGCTTTGCTGCTGGTGCTGAACTGCTTTTCTATGGAACCGTATGATGATAATACACTTCCGTGGAGTTTTATGGTACTATTTGATATTCCATCTGATTCCAGATTGATGACTAGATTGTTCCCAATAACTGTCATTTTAGAGATGCGAACAGAAGCCTCTTTGTTGGCACTCCAGAGTATTGCATGTCCAAGCCAGCTGTAGAACTGGTCTGCATAATCCATACCAGTCATCCACCGGGAGAACTTGCCATTTGCTTTTTCCATGTCCTCGCCGGGAGTCTCCGGAAACCCATACGGAACAGGCAGGAACGGATATCCATAGGAATTCTCATTAAAACTGCGGTTATAGCTGACGACACGTCCTTTTCCTCGCAGTGCGGCACCAGCCATTACTCGATTTGGATTTTCAGATTGTAGTATAGCCGTGGCACCATCAGTGATGGATGAATCTGTGTCACTTGCCCACATTATTGCATTAAAATTGCATCGTGTTGAGAGTGGGTGATCTCCTGCTGGCAGTATTTTATATGTTCTGGCACCGTATGCTGATCCTGGTGTAGTTAATGCCTGAAGAGGTGTCAGCCATTTAGAGGGTTTTCCAGCTAAAGCGGGAACTCTTGGGAATATCCCGGGCAGAGCATATACCATTCCAACGCCGTCCTGAGTGATCAGGGACGCGATCTTTTCAGCACAGTCTTCCGGGATTGCGCTAAGCCAGCATCCAGCCATGGCTATTGCAGCATAGTGGCGAGATTTAAGGTAGTACCTAAGCAGGTTCGAAGTATCCGGATCTAGATCGTTCTCCCGGTTGGCATATGCCTGCCAGATCGGTACGATATCTATATCCAGGTCGAATGACTTTGCAATGGACAGGGCTTCGTATTGGTGACCGGAATCGCAGATGAACAATATTCGCACACGGTCTCCAGCTCTCTTCTCTGCCCACAAACAGATAGCTGGTGCAGGCATTTCTAGGTTGCCCTGTTTTGCGCATATCTGTGGCAGCCAGCCGGAGTTTATTTTGGCCTCAAACTCTGGTGGAATCGGGTTTTGGCATACTCCACGTAGTTCACACAATGCAACCAGGACTAGTACAAAAAACACGAGTTTTATCATTCAATAACCTATCCTATTTAATGCAATGATTGCCGTAATTGCTTGTAGTATAGGGTAAGTGAAGTCTGGCGTCAAAAAGGTGGAGTTACGGCTGGTTCCATAGGAATAAACATGGTTTATTTAGAAGCAGCCAATAAGTACTCGTTCAGTGTGCGTTTCGAAACTCATCCTACCATTGCGCTGGATAATAATCCTTTACTGTGTCTTTCATTATCAAGCGTCTGGGCAGATAATATATTGGGCTATCGATAGGTTTACCGTTGAACCAGTCGGCTGCAAGTTTCATTGGCAAAGCACCGTCGGATTCTGCGGACTGGTATGTTATAGCAAATAACTCGCCGCTTTTCACAAAATCCAGTCCAACCTTGCTATGGCCTGCCGCAACTCGCACGATATCTTCACGGTGCGCTTTTTTACACGCTTCATTGATTCCAATCTGAGCTCCTGAATCGTCTGCGCTTACGATTCCCTTGAGCTCCGGGCCGAACCTTGTGATCCAGTCTGATACAACCTGCATCGTTTTCTCAGCCTTAAGTCCTGTTGCCTGCATATCAAGCATCTTCATGTTGGGAGCGATCTTTTCGAGCTCGGTGACTGCTCCGAAAGTTCTGGAAGTAAAGCAGGAACTGCCGGGCATGTGCCTGACTATACAGTAACCCCCTGAGTAGTTCATCTTTTTGGCAAAAGCTCTGGCCAGCATTCTGAACTGGCCCCAGTCTGCAGGACCTGTCCAGGTGAGGATGTATTTGAAACCTTGCTCTGCTGGTAAAAGATTGCTGGCGATAACGGGGATATTTTCATGGTTTAGTCTGCGAAGCAGTGGGACAACAGCGGTTGCATCTACCGGCGTTATAATCACCAGGTCAGGCCGCTCATTAATAGCCTGGTCCACCTGTTGCGCTTGAATATTTATGTCGTTGTTTGCGACCAGGGTTTTTAGTTTTATCCCATAAGCATCCGCGACTTGCTGCATGCCTTTTGTATACGCGGTAAGATATGGGTGGTCCATGAACCGCAGGCAGATTACCCGCTTGCCTATGGCACCATTTGCGGGTGACTTCGGTAAGTTTTCTTTTTTAGTGTGCCAGCCGGCATATTCAGTATCATACCAATGCAGCGCATCAGTTTCCGGCAGTGCTTTAGGATCCTTGGGCCTTTCAGGAAGAACTGTTCCTTCCTTGTCCATTATTACAAGTGGCTGGCCATCCGATGATTTAAGATTGTCCACATTGACCGCCAAAGATTTCTTGAGTGTAGATTCATGCGTTTCGATGTTTCCAAACTGAATACCGCTGTGTCGGACGGCAGTTGCAAGTCCTGCTACTATTACAAGCACTGCGATTGGCGCAATCCATCCATATGTTGATTTGGCAGTCGCCTGGTTTGTGTTAACGATTACGCTGCCAGCCAGTTCCTTCAACAGATCGGGTCTTCGTCCTCTGTGGCTTTCATGTTTTTGAAGTGTATAGGCATCCCATAATACGATTACAGCCAGGACAAATCCGCTGGCAACCAGTTGGATCTCAAAACCGGCACCCATGCAGCTCAAGCCGTTTACAAGCGCGACAAGTGTTAATAGTGCAATGAAGCTGTTGAAGATGCTGCCTTTTCCGCCAGACATGGATGTCCCGCCAATAATGACCGCAGCGATAATCAACATCAATGACTGCGCACCCATTGTCGGATTAGCAGAGCTCAGACTCGCTGCGAATATTGATCCTCCGAGCGCAGACAGAAACCCCGCCAACGCGAAAGCGCCGATAATATAACCGTTAGCATTCAGTCCGGCAAACCAGGCAGTTTGCTTATTAGCTCCCACCATATACAGCCCTTTGCCTGCTACAGTTCGCCGGAGCAGGTTGTCGAATAGGACTACGAGTATGACGGATAGCAGGACCCGGGGTGACAGCACCAGCAGGAAAGACTTATCCAGCCAGTCTCCGAAAGCGAAGTTGTCCACAAACAGCGTTCCGCCCTTGCTGTATATGTTGATCAATCCCTGAACAATGACCATCGTGCCCAGCGTGGCGATGAACGAGTTAACTTTCACTTTTGCGACCAATACACCGTTGACCAGACCGCATAAGACTCCTGCCAGAGCAGCTGCAAGAAGGCTTCCTGTCCAACCGAGTTTTGGTTGCAGGCCGATGGCAAGCATAGCACCAAGCGTCAATACCGATCCAAACGACAGGTCTAAATGTCCGCAGATCATAACAATTGTAAACCCGATGGCTACAATGGCATATGTGCTGGTGGATTTCATAATGCTGAAGAGATTAGTCTGGGTCAGGAAGTTGGGTGTAATAATACTCATTACAGCAAAAACTGCTGCAAACAACCAGTAAATCCTGTATTTACCTATGGTGCCGAATAAATCGGTAAGTTTGCTATTAGCTGTCATCTCTTCCTGACTTTCTGAGCGAATATGCACCTGCTCCAACTACGATGACAAATACTATGCCTTGTATGATGTCTTGCGTGAATGTACCCACTGTGAGTAAAGTCAGGATGTTTCTCATCAAGCCTATCACCAGGACTCCGCCAAGGACTCCGAAAATGTTCCCACGCCCTCCTGCAAGAGATATTCCTCCGACCACGACAGCCGTAACCGCCATAAAGTCATATTCCTTACCAAGATATGGTGCGCCTACTTTATTCAATGAAGCCAGCAAAATCCCCCCGATTGCAGCTGTCAGTGCTGATATAGCAAAAGTTGCAGCAACCGACCTCCGCACATTTATTCCGCTGACTTGCGCTACCGGATAACTCGCTCCTACGATCTTGAGTTGAGCGCCGAATCCTGTTTTTTTGAGTAATATGGATCCAACAACCACTAGCCCCAGCAGGATGATAACTATCAACGGTACTGTTCCGAATAAATCACTGTCATACAACTTAAGGAATATCTTGCCCGCGGCGTTATGTGCATCCGGATATATCTGCTTTCCACTAAATGCCCAACGTAAAATACCATCCACCATCGAACCCATGGCAAGAGTCCAGATTATAGGGTTTACTTTGATGAATCCTATGACCAGGCCATTCACCAGGCCAACGAACAAGCCGGCAGCAATAGCACAAAGAAAACTCATCCCCACTCCGAGATGCATTGTGGAAACGGCTACAATCCCTGAAAGGGCCATAATTGACGGCACAGACAAGTCTGCATAATGGCCGCTGTAGGTTACGAAAGCAACCCCAACCGCAACGATCCCCAGCAGAGCGACCGACCTTATAGTGTTCAGGCTGTTGTTGTAGGTAAGAAACTCTTTGGATACGAAACTTCCTATCACAATAAGAACTATCACGACAGCATATACACCGATCGAGTTGCCCAGAGTATGAATCCGGCTGGACTTCAGTGCACTAATATTATTCATTCGAGTCTCCATCACAGAGCTGTTCCGGCTATCTGCCCGTTGGCAGCTAGTAGCAGTGTATGTTCCGAACAATCTGTTTTCGCTATTTCACCCGTCAAATGCCCTTTTCGCATGATTGCTACACGATCCGAAAGCGCTATCAGTTCAGGTAAATCCGAAGAGATCAGCAGGACAGACGTTCCTTCATCAGCAAGTTTCGCAATCGCCTGATGGATGACAGCTTTCGCCCCGATATCCACTCCGCGTGTTGGCTCATCCAAAACAAGTATTTCGGGATTCGTAATCATCCACTTAGCCAATAGGACCTTTTGCTGGTTGCCTCCAGACAGGTTGCCTACTATGGCACCAGGATCAGATGGATTTACCTGAAGGCTGCTTATGAGATCTCGCAGTGCTTCCTGACCCTTTCCGGATGAATAGAACGGCCCCTGGCAGTTACGCGGAATAACTGCGGCAAGTGCATTGTCCGAGACATCCAGCCTTAGCGCAAGACCCTGAAGCTTGCGGTCTTCAGTTAGGTATGCCAGACCAGCATTTATAGCCTCTTTATAGTTCTTATATTTTGCCCTGTCACCATTTATGAATATACTACCGCTGTTAACAGGGTCGATTCCACATATGGATCTTCCGAACTCGCTCCGTCCAGATCCGGACAGACCGCAAATTCCCAGTATCTCCCCTTTTGCAATGCTAAAAGAGATATCGTGAAAGAACCCGTATCGGCTTAACTTTTCAACGCGCAATTTTTCAGCGCCTTTGTCCGACAATCTACATGCATAAAAATCCGATACAGGTCTGCCGACCATCATCTCAACAAGCTTCGCAGGAGTAACATCGGAAATATTCTGAGTTGCAACTTTCCTGCCGTCCCTCATAACTGTGACCTTGTCAGATACTTCAAAAATTTCAGACAGGTGGTGGGATATGTATATGACAGCCAGACCCTGGTCTCTCAGTTGGCGAATGATTTTAAAAAGACGCTCGATTTCTTCTCGACCGAGGGATGAAGTTGGTTCATCCATTACCAGGATTTTGGGATTATTGCCCAGAGCTTTGGCGATCTCGACCAGCTGGGCTTCATGCTGGCTTATCTCTTCGATCGGAGTCATCGGGTCTAGATCCAATCCGACCTTTTCAAGGAGTTTTGCAGACTCAGAAACCATTGCTGTGTAATCTACACCGAATCTGCCTTTTTTAGGAAGTCTACCAACCAGTAAATTCTCGGCTATACTGAGGGGAAGGGCCAAACTAAGTTCCTGCTGGATCATCTGTATGCCATTGCGCTTGCTTTTAGAAGGACTCCGCAGGTCGGTTTCCTGGTTGCCTACAAAGACTTTCCCTGTATAGTCAACAAAGGCTCCGGCGATGATCCTGGTGAGTGTGGACTTACCCGCACCGTTCTCACCTACAATGGCATGAACCTCTCCGGCGCCTATTTCGAGATCTATTTCATCGACTGCGAGCATTCCAGGAAAGCGTTTACTCACCTTTTCCATGCGCAGCGCGATCTCATTTTGCTCCATGTTTCCTCCTGGACCCAAGTCGGTAAGCACATTATGCGTCTGCGATAGTGTTTTGTCAACCATCGACAAAATTATAGGTATGCAGAAAGGAATCGGTCACCATGACTTGGAGTTGAGACTGCTTAAGCTGGGTACTGCATTGGAATCTGCTTCTGTTTTAGGATTTTATATGTGCTGACAATGTAGAGGATGAAACCCAGAGGAGTAGTTATTATATAGAGCACCCAGTTGGTGTGCCACTTAAAATTGGCATAGTATGCGATGGAGTAGAAGATGATGGCAGTTACCGGTATTGCGAATAGTGCGAGATAATTCCAAACAGCAACAGGTTTAGGTTTTAATGACAGGATTGAACAATCGGCTTCGATTTCTCTGTTCCGTTTAAGAGCAATATAAGTGAATAGGAGCAGCACAGGGAGGACCAGCAAGGCTACAGGTGCTGCTTTTATGGTGACGAAAACGAAGTAGAGGAGAGCCATAAGCCCAACTATTATCCGTCCCGGCAGACCAGGGGTGTAGTCTTCCACTGCAACCCAATCGTAAAGTCTGTAAGCTAGAATAGACAGGGTAGTAGCAACCAATGAATACGCAGCAAATCCCGCAATAGTTGCCCTGCTACCACCATCCGGTTCAATCCACCAGTAGATAGCCCATAGTCCGTAACCAAGACCGATTAACGCTGCAATGCGCAGCGTGTGCAAGATGGATCTTTGCTGAAGAGCCATCCGCACAGCGTACCAGCCAACCATAACGCTGATCAACGCATGCCACGCAAGGCCTGTAAATGAGATCGAGAGTGGAAGAGATTCATATGTGGTCTGGACAACAACACCTTCTACTGTCCAACCAAAGACTGCTCCCGCCAGAAATAGCGCCCAGAAACTGCGGACACGGAAGTAAGAGATAATCCAGAGAAATATGTATGCAGCCAGTGAATAAGCAATCCAAGTGTAAAGCCAGTCACTGACTGAGTTATCCGGTCGCAACCTTGCCCAGAAAAGGTTTTCTGAGAAGAACATAAGAATATAGCCGGTTGCTATAACCTGCAGAAACCTGCGTATGGCAAGCATATTAACCTCTGAGCATTACACTGGACAGTCTACTTCTTTATATATGCGTTCAAACCGACAAAAACTGGTTTACCGTTGATTTCGATATTTGTTTGTACGTTTCCACCGGTACTTGCGACTATAAGAGTCTTTCCGGATGTGGATGTGTGAGGTTTCTCCAAGGGGATACGTATAACCAATTCGTTGTTTTCTATCTTTGCTTCCAATATCTGTGCTCCTTAATGATAATCTGAACCAAGCTCAGATTACCATAACTGGAACACTTTCTCAAATATGGTGATATTCAAACAGGCGATCGGGGAGGTTTATGATCATGCCGCGGTTATTGATTGCATTCTGTCTTTCCAGTCATGAAGGAAGAGTGTGAAGTTATCTGCGGAGAGTGCAGGACTTATCATATATCCCTGGGCATAGTCGCAGTTCAAGGAGCGGATGGTCGCCATCTGTTCCTCATCTTCGATCCATTCAGCAGTTACCTGAATACCCAGATTATGTGCCATGACTATTATCGACTCAGTCATAGCCCTGTCTTTATGGTTGTGTGCAATGTTCTTTATAAAATACCCATCTATTTTTATGTGACCGATAGGGAGATTGTTGAGACGACTTAACGAAGAGTATCCGATACCAAAATCGTCAAGGCAGATTACCAATCCCAATGATTTAAGTATGCTTAGTATGTCAATTTCGTCATTCTCATTCTTTGCTAAAATGCTTTCTGTAACTTCAAGCTTCAGGCATCCCGGATGCAAACCAACGGCAGACAGGGCTCCATCTACAGTAGAAATGAACTCTATCTCCCCCAATTGTATTGGCGAGACATTTACTGACATTTCGAAGTTTGTGTAACCTGTATCCTGCCAGAATTTACACTGTTTACAAGCAGTTTCAAGGACCATTTTACCCATTTGAACTACCATACCACTATCTTCCGCGATTGGTATGAATAAACCTGGAGACATAATACCCTTATCAGGATGATCCCAGCGGAGAAGCGCCTCTGCACCTGTAATCTGCATGGTTCTGGTATCGACTATGGGTTGGTAATATACTTTGAGTTCGTCACGTTCAATAGCGAGTCTGATCTCACGTTCCATTTCTACTCTGGCATGATTTTCCTGGCTGAGTTCCTCACAGAAGAATTGGAAATTGTTTCGTCCCAGTTCTTTTGCCTTATACATTGCTGCGTCGGCGGTTCTAAGGAGTTCGGCTGCATCTATCGCGTTATCAGGATAAATGCTACCTCCGATACTTACCCCTATGACCAGTTTGGTGCCATTAATCTCATATGGTGTGGATACAATCTCCAGCATGCGTTGTGCAACGACTAAGGCATCATCTATAGTTTTGATGTCTTTAAGTAAAACAGTAAACTCGTCCCCACCCATCCTGGCGAGTAAATCGCTTTCTCTTAAGCATGTGCTCAACCTGGTTGCTGTTTCCACAAGTAGGATATCTCCCGCTTTATGCCCCATCGTGTCATTTACCATCTTGAACTTGTCCAGATCAAGGAATAATACTGCACATTGCCTATCTTTGCCAGTGTGGTTGATGAGCATCTTGTCGAGTTCTTCAGAAAAGAGCAAGCGGTTAGGTAGACCAGTGAGAGCATCATGTCGGGCCTGATAGTCCATAACTGCGGCATCCACTTCGATTTGTTCTTTGGCGACTTCCACTTCTGCCGCGTGTTGATGGGCAGCACTAAGGGCTCTTTCCAATTGGGTGTTCATATCCTCGAGATCAGCTTTTGCTTGATTCAATTGGTTGTGTCTGAACTCAAGAATGGCTGACATAGTGTTGAATGTCTCGCCTAATTCCAGTATTGGATTAGCCCTGGCTAATCTATACACCCTGCAGTTTTTGCATTGTTCGTGCTTCTCGGCAAATGTCCCTTGATATTCGTGTTGGCAGAAAGTTCCTGTTATTTCCCAGCAACGTAAATCCTGATTTCTGTAAGCAGGGCAATTGGTGTGATTACAACTCTTAGTTTCCCAGCATTTGATCAAATTGGGATTTGAAAATCGCCCGGTGAAACAACCGTCATCAACAACCTCATCCATCAGGCTTTTGACTTGGACTACGGCATCTTCCAGCTGCAGGCTGAGTTGCTTGCGTTCAGTAATATCATCCATAGCTACAATGACATGCTTATGCTTATTGATTGCTACTGGTTCTGCACTTATTCGTAACCAGGGACGGCGCTCTTGCCCATTGATCATCAAAATAGTTTGGATTTCGACACCGTGAATAGAGATATCTGTTGACAAGAGTTGAGCGAGTCCATTTTTTAACTCACATTTTGAGCAGACAGGAGAGAAACCGCACCCTCTGGTATGCTCAAAACTGTGAACACACCCAAGTCCATCACCTCCACGCTGACCAATAACCTCTCCAAGACTTCTGGATACCATGCTCGCAACAACAGTATTGGCATCAACAATCATCGTGTCTTCATTGAGCAACATCATACCAATGGGTGATGATGCAAAGACAGCTGCTAGATTTTCCTTTTCGTGTTGCAGTGCGTTTTCCGTCGACTTCCGCTCAGTGAAATCTTCCAGATGACTGGCAATGGAATCAAGAAGGTCTCTTTCCTGAGTGAGAAACGGTCCCTCATCTGCATCAGGGCGTTCTTCTCGATAGCAAACCTCCAAAACACCGATCTGGTCTCCAGCGACTACAATGGGACTAGTCTGTTTCCAGGTAGTTTCCCGGAATGACTCTACAAATTCTGTGTCATTTACTCTTAGTCTGACCCCTGTAACTTCCGGATACTGATATCCAGCGATAATTGCATTGAGTATGTGACCAGATATGTCCTCTAGATCGGCAGTTGAGTCCTGTAGAATATGTGATACATCATACAGGCATCGCATCTCTTTCATGCGTTCTGCAAGATCATGGGATCTTTTTACAAGAGCAACTTCTGCTTGTTTTTGGGCGGTGATATCACGTACTGTGCCTTGGAGATACCGGTTACCAGCTAATTCAATTCTGCTTAGGAGTAATGTACAAGGGAATACTTCTCCGTTAGCCCGTTTGTGCATCCATTCGAACAAATGAGAGCCTTCGCGTAGCGCGATCTCTATCATCTCTCTGAATTTATCGATTGACGAACTACCGTCTGATTGTATCTCAGGAGATATCGACCAGGGTTCCCAGCAAGTAAACTCCGCGACATCCTTTGCTCCGAACATTTCCAAAGTTGTCTGGTTGCACGAAGTAAATTTCCAAGTAGGAGGCTCAATTGTCATGACGGCGTCACGGGAGCCTTCAAACAGGCTGCGGAACTGTTCTTCACTCTCTCGAAGTGTCCTGCTAATGTTGTATTGTTCGGTTATATCGGAAAAGACCAGGACTACACCTGTAATCTCTCCGCATGTATTTCGGATAGGCGCTGCACTATCAGATATCTGGCGTTTTGTACCATCACGTGAAATAAGTGTTGTGTGTTCTGACATGTGAAATACTTCGCCTGTAGCCAATGCAGAATCGACCGGCAAAAATGCAGGTTCGTCCGTCAAAGCGTTCACAATAGTTAGAATATCTGATATGTGATGTCCAGCAGCTTCAGATACTGCCCATCCGGTCAACTCTTCAGCCACAGGATTCATATTGACCACATGCCCCTGAGCGTCAGTCGAGATTACGCCATCACCAATAGAACGCAAAGTTGTTGAAAGGTTTTCCTGCTGCTCTGCCAATGACGTCTGAGAATCCAGGAGCTGTTCAAGGTTTCGAGCATTGGATATTGCCATTGCAATGGCAGGTAGAATATTGAGGATGAGGTTCAGGTAGTGCTCTTTGTTTTGGGGTAGGGCTATACCCTCTACAAGCCAAATGCCGAGTGTCTCCTGATTTCTTTGTGAGCGAAATAGAAAACCAGTGCCTGAATCAGACCATTTGTATTTGTCGTGGAGACTGGCCATTTGATTGATGGTAATGGAAGATAATGATGCTGTTTTCGGGGATGTTAATAGAGCGCCAGGTTGACTGTTTTGGAATGGGAGGTAAGCAGAGAAGCTGGGTATACAGATCATATCGAATAATTCAAAGATAGCGTGAGCAACCTTTTCTTCGGTTTCCAGCCCCACTAATCGGCTCATTGCATCGAAAACGAGTCCGTAGTCAGCAAGTTTTGCATCCTGCAATCTTGCAGATTGTTTCGTATTTTCATTTTTGTCTTGTATGACATTAGTGAGTACGAGCTGAAGCATATCCAGGCCTACTGGCAACACTTCATAAGGCTTGTTTAAAAACGCAGAAAATTCCATTAACAGGGCCGGGCTGCTGGCATCCAATTCGGTGTCTAGCAAAACTAATCTGGAGCAGGATTCGGCAAAAAAGGTCTGAGCGGTTGGGTGGTCGAAACCCCAGTCCATTATGTGCTGTGACCATCCGGCCAACCATCCGGGAGTCAGTAAATAGGCCCCGTCAGCTTGATATTTATTGACAAGAGCTTCTGGAAGCAGCAAGTTGAAGCAGCCATCGATATGTGTGATTGTACACTGATTTGTCGAGGGGGCCAGCAGTATCTTGCTAGTGCAATTCCCACCAATCAGCACCAGGTGGTCATATCTGTTCAGGCAGCTTTCAACTATTCTGTTGAGGTGATTTTCCTGATTTATTGGACGACAGCAATCTAGCGGTAATGCTACTACCTTAACATTTAAAAGACCTTCGCCTTCTACCACTGCTGCGACTTCACGCCGCAGAGTCTCACATACCAGAATACCCCAACTATTCTGCACTATCCTCTATCCAGTTCAGGGGATAAATACCCCACTTATGCACTGCCTCAGATATGCCTAACAGGACTTCTTCGGGAACTTGCCAGGGAATTTCCCCATGGTTGTCAGAAAGAATAAATCCACCACCTGGACCGGCTTTCTTGATTGCTTCTTTAACAGCAGTATCTGTTTCACTCGGAGTCCACCCACGCATAGAAATGCCATTTAGATTTCCCAATAACGACAGTTTACCAATGCAGGCCTTTTTGAGTTGGCCTAAGTCTTCCTCTACACTAACGCCTATAATTGCAGTTCCGGTCTGTGCAACGTCATCTATGATGGGAAGACAGTGACCGGAAGCAAAATGCGTTGCTGTAGGTCCGTTAATACGCGCTAATGTGCGACTCGCAATTGGATACCCGGTCTTAAGGTACAACTCTTTTGGAATAATTGTTGTGGAAGAGACCGGATCGAAATAGCAGATTGCTGTCGCCCCGGCATTCAATTGTGCATTCGCCCACGCAACGCAGTGCTCTTCATTTACAGTCATCAGCTGTTTAAACAATGCAGGGTGTCCGTAGATCAAGTCAAGATATAGGTCAAATCCCATCTGCATTACCGGTAATGAGAATGGAGACATCACCACACCTATAATAGGGGCGTCATCTCCAACTTGAGCTTTCAACTGTTCAATGCTGCTGAGTACTCTTTTTAAACCCTCACACTCATCGATGCGTGGAGGTGTCAAAAGCAGTATATCTTCGAGCTTGTGCAGGATAGGTTCTCCCGAGTTTGGAGGACCATCATCCGAAAAGATGACTTCTCCGCCCCAGGCTTCAGTTTCTATGGGTGCATAGTGAAATGCATACAGGCAGTCGTGATGATATTTAGCACGCATTCTCAGTTGACCTTCAACCACTGTTTCAGGCTTGGCAAAATAGTCTTTTATGGATAGACCCAATTCGCGGGCACCGTGCATTGTGAGTAACAGGAAGAATGGTACACGGTCTGGCTCCTGGTGCCCCAGAGTGGTAAGAACTCGCTGCATACTGGTCATCGACGGTGTATTCATTGTAGACCTCCTGGCAAGCCGTTGATGGCCTCTATGGCATCTGAGGCGTTCTTTCCCATTGCATCAGCACCGACTTCCTTCCATAACTTATCATCTATTCGAAATGGTGCGCCACCGACTATGATCCTGGTGGTGCAACCAAGACGGTCCAGTCCTTCACGCACTTTTGTAATTCTTAGTGCCGAGTTAAGCATCAGGACAGAGATAAGCAAGACTTCAATACCGTCCTCGTTGGTTTTGTGAACCAGAGATTCTACATCCATCTGTCCATAATCCTGTAGTTCATAGCCACTGGCTCGGAGTGTGGCGTAAACAATACGTTTACCCAGCAGATGGTGATCATCCAGAACGCCGATGGCCATTTTAGGCTGGTATTTCCTATTCGGATCGCTGGGAGGTAGGAGTTCATCTACGAGTTCCTGGCATATACGACCACTCATGTAGACCTGTGAAAGTGCATATCGACCCTGTTCCCAACCGAGTCCAATTCTTTCAAGTGTCGGTATGACCAGGCTTTCAATGTGTTGCAGAGGAACAGCATCATTCGATTCAGCAAGCAGTTTTGCGGCTGACAATCGGTCCATGGTAAGTAATGCATTTTCGAATTCGGAATCTATGAGTCTTTTATTCTCAAGGGAATTGCCTGCTTTGCAATTAATCCGCATCGTGTTCTCCTAGTTGGATATAGTCGGCATTTGGTTGCCGTAGTCAACATAAATGTTGTATATGAGATTACAGGAGTTGTATTCACTACGTAGCTAGGTATTTACTTGTATATGTTTTGTGAATATTGGTTGATTATCAGCGATATATTTGCGCCTTGTACCTATAAATCAATTAAAAGTGACACTATTCATTATGGTATACTTAGGGTAAAAGCTTAGGTGTATTTTTATCGAACATTATCAATATATCTAGGTGTACTGGTGTTTTATTCTACATAGTAATAGAAGCATCGATCATAGAATGCACTTGTCAACAACCTTTGCTGGATTCACCACAAATACAATATCCTGATACTGGGTTCTAAAATGCTCAAGCCGCATTTATTGATTGCTGTCTAGTTGTCCAAGCCTTAAGGAAGTTGCTGAAATTTCCTGCAGATAGTGCTGGACTGACCAGATATCCCTGGGCATAATCGCAGTTTAATGATTTGATTATCTCCATTTGATCTTCGTCTTCAATCCATTCTGCGGTGACCTCTATGCCAAGGTTATGGGCCATTACAATTATCGATTCAGTCATGGCTCTGTCCTTTTCGCTGTAGGCTATATTCCGTATGAAATATCCGTCAATTTTCATATGCACAATTGGGAGTTTGTTGAGTCTGCTGAGTGATGAATACCCAATACCAAAATCGTCCAGGCAGATACTTACACCCAGTGATTTCAGGATGCTTAGAAGGTCTACTTCATCGTTATCATTCTTGGCGAGTACAGTTTCAGTAACTTCCAGTTTCAGACAATTTGGTGGCAATCCACTATCGGAAAGAGCTCCGTGGACTTCAGATATAAATCCTATATCGCTCAACTGGGCTGGTGAGACATTTACTGAGATCTCGAAGTTTTGATAACCCGCGTCATGCCAGGCTTTTCCTTGTTTACAGGCTGTTTCAAGTACCATTCTACCCATTGGTATGATCAAGCCCGTTTCTTCAGCTAATGGTACAAAAAGGCCAGGAGAGATCATGCCCTGTTCCGGATGATCCCATCGGAGCAGTGCTTCAGCTCCTATAATCTGCATTGTCCGGATATCAGTGATGGGTTGATAATATACCTTAAGCTCATCCTGTTCCAAGGCCTGTCTGAGATCTCGTTCCATTTCTGCTCTGTTTTGATTAGCTTGATTGATTTCATCTGAGAAGAATTGGCAGTTGTTGCGTCCAAGTTCCTTGGCTTTATACATTGCAGCATCGGCTGATCTTAACAGACCATCAACATCAACAGCATTGTCAGGATAAACGCTTACTCCAATACTTACTCCTATAACCATCTTGCATCCGGCAATTTCAAATGGCTGAGCGATCGTTTTCAGTATGCGCTGAGCAACAATTGCAGCGTCATCTTTAGCCCATATATCGTGTAACAGGATGGTAAACTCGTCTCCACCTATTCGGGCAAGAATATCCCCTGATCTCAGGCATTGACTAAGCCTGGTAGCGCTCTCTTTCAACAATTCATCTCCCGCTTTGTGTCCCATAGTGTCATTGACCATCTTGAAATTGTCCAGGTCAAGAAACAGGACACCCATAGAACGCGATTTTCTGCCTGCATTATCCTGCAAAATTTCGGTAACGTGACGCTCGAAATACAAACGGTTTGGAAGGTTCGTGAGTGCATCGTGAGTCGACTGATAGTTGAGCATAGCTTCGTGCGCTTTGCGTTCTGAGATATCTGAAAATGCGGTTGCAAACTGGCCGGGTGACGGACTGAATACAGATACTTCAAGATGCAGGTTAGATGGACCAAAGCTTGTTTCGAAAGATTCAGCAATTCCGGTTGTGGCTACTCTGGCGTATATATCCAGATTTGGTGGAGTAGTGGTCCCATATGCTTCGCTGCCAAGTTTGCCTATTATATCTTTGGCTGCCATACCTGTGATACTTTCGAATACAGGATTAACATCGAGTATACGGTAGTTCAGCGGGAAACCATCGCTGTCCTTTACTAGTTCGTGCAAAGCGAAACCTTCACTGGCGGATTCCCACAATAACCGATAGCGTCGTTCTCCATCCAATATCGTTTCCTCGGCGCGTTTACGGTCTGTGATGTCATCAATAGCTACAACGACATGCTTGTGTCCATTGATCGTAACCGGTTCTGCACTAATCCGTAACCATGGATGGTGTTCTTGGCCGTTTAGGATGAGTGCCAGTTGTGTTTCGTCCTCGTGCATGGATTCGCCAGAGTCCAATACCTGGGTGATACCCTGTCTCATAAGGCATTCTGAGCATGCATATGTAGACCCACACCCTTTCTCAGATTTGATGCTATGCATGCAACCGAGTCCACTGCCGAATCGTTGATGTATGATCTCACTGAGGTTTCGGGATACCATTTCGGCTACAACGGCATTGGCATCGACAATAGTTGTATCCTCATCCATAAGCACCATGCCAACAGGTGAAGAGGCGAAAATGGCAGCAAGATTGTTCCGTTCGGTCTGTAAGGCTTCTTCAGCTTGTTTACGCTCTGTTATATCAGTATCTGAACCTCGATAGCCTAGTAGGCTGCCATCATTGCCGATAATCGGCATGCCATTGGTTGATACCCACACAATACGTCCATCCTTGGTCAGAATAGCATTTTCCAAGTCGCGGAATGGTTCTTTGCGGGCAAACACTTTAAATGCAGCATGTTTGAAAGCTTCTCTGCCGTCCTCAGGATGAATGTCGTAGAAATACTTCTTACCTACCATTTCCTCTGCTCGATATCCCAGAACAATCTCGGATACATGGCTGAAGTATGTGTATAGCCCATCGGCATTGACATCCCATATGATTGTCCTACTCTGCTCAGTGAGTTGATTGAAACGTTCCTCCTTTTCCCGGAGCATACGTACAGCTATGGTACGGTATATCAGAAATACGAATATTACACAGACCAGTGCAAGGCCAAGGACAAGTCTGGTCCAGGCAGAAATGTGCGAAGGCATGGAGTAGGAGATTCCGGGAACAGCATGGAACCGCCAGCGACGATTTCCAAACGAGTAGAAGCGGTCATAAGATACCTGGATATTTTCATTTCCCTTTATACCAATGGAACCGAATGATTGCTCTTGTTTATAATTGGTTGTATCGATTACTTCCAGATGAATTGAACCCGTGTGTCTATTTCCAAGCGCTGACTGTAACACCTTATCCATCAGGAATACACCTGTTGCAAATCCTTTCAGGTGCTTGAGTCTCATTTCTGGCGTGGCTGGTATTATGGTTTGATCGTAAACTGGATGATATACCAGATATCCTTTTTGCTCTGCCTTACTTTGCAATAAAGTAATCGGTGGTGAATACGTTTCAGAGGCATTTTCAGCAGTGTCTAGAAGGGCCCTATACCTGACAGGTTCTGATCCGTCGTCCAGACCAGTTACACCTCTGTTTGGAATCAAAGGCTCATTATAATAGACTACAAAGTAATCCTTCCTTATACCTGCAATTCTTAAAACGTGCGGTTTCTCCCATTCCATAAAGTGGAAATCGGACAAACCGTCGCGGCGGGCTGATTCTTCATATCTCTTTCGGTCTTTAATAGAGACATGCGGAATCCATTGCAATGCCTGGATGCTTTTATTTCTGTTGAGGAATGGACGGACAAACACCGAGAATCCCTGTCGATCCACATTATTGGAGGCATTGAAATAGGACGCGACGGCAGCAACCGTAGTGCTGTTTTCCGTGATGCTGTTTACTATCGAGGATGTAGTTTCTTCGGCCAATAACTTAAAATGCAGACGCGCTTGATCTTGTTCTTTGGAAATAGTAGTAAAAAACAGTGCCAGACATATGCTTATCCCAGCCAGCAGAACCAGCAGAGATATGATATTGTCGCTGTTTATGTGTTTGAGGATTCTATATAAACGCAATACAGAGATACCACCGAGATACAATATATATCCGGTATTCTTGATAAATTGCACATACTCGCTGCGTTATGGATATAAAATTATATAAAATAAACCATAGTTGATTTGGCGTATTGTACATCATGTATTATGGCGTACTAAGTATAAAAACATTAGGGGAGTAGCTTATACTCTAAGCTTTGCTTTTGGCTGGCAGTGGTGTATAAGGCTGAATTAGCCATAAATAATGCGGGTTGGGAATATTTCGTGTGTAGAATGACATAGGATATTAGTGGTGAGGTTTTGTTGAACGTCTTGCTTTTGTGAGTCTGTTTTATCTATGTGGATCATTAGAAGGGAGACCGCTGAAGGTCTCCCTTACGAGTCTCTACTTCCCTATCAGCTCCCCTATTCCCGTCACCGTAACCATAGCCCTTGCGGAGCCTGCGGTGGGTGGTTCACAGGTGAACTTTATGGTGTTATCACCTGTAGCAAGGACGGGAACATCAGCTTCAGGTTTTACCTCACTGATCAAGTTACCCTGAGCATCATATAGCTTACAGTCCGCGGGCGAATTGTATTCCAGATAGCTATTAGCATCCATCGCCACCGGGAAGCGGAGTGTTTTGCCATTAATGGTTATCGCCGGGTTTACCAGCTTGTTGGTTAACAAAGGCAGAGCCTTGATAGGACTGATATAGCAAGTAATTGAACCATTACCCGGCAGATTATTACACCATATACTGACAGTCTGCAAACTGCTATAACTGACATTTTCCCGGTATACTCCATATGCATTGCCCGCGTAAGGCCATGAATAATCGTTCACCTGGTCTCCTTCAGGCTCCAGGAATTCGAAATATTGCCAGCCTGTGAAGTCTACCTTAACATAGTGGTCAGCTGTTGCGCTGCTCATCCAGTCAGGGTTCGTGATCTGAACATTCAGGACTTCTCCTTTGCCGTCTCCATATATCCATGCTCCCATTGCTCCACATCCACCAAGATTCCTGGGAGTATCAAAAACCTGACCAATCTTTGCCCATGTCGGTGAGTTTTTTGCACCTTGAGGGCCAGTTGCTGTAAAGCATCCGCTGACATTACTATCTTTTATCTGTGCAACCGATGAGGTCAGATTAGCTGTGACACCCGAATATGATTGTCTGGCATTGAAGACCGATGGATCCTTGAAGTCTACAAGTGTAACAGCTGCTGGATCGTTATAGGATGCAACCGAAGTGAGAGCAGTTATGCGCAGTTTAGCAGGTTGAGAAGCATAGCTGTTTGAGACAGTCCATTTACTGCTATCGGAATCTAAACCTTCTACTTTGTGTTTATTATTCATCATACGTCTGATTCTGGAACGGCCCTTTTCCTCGACAATGGTAAATCCTGCTCCAGGTTCTCTGAGCTTTACTTTATCTGACTCCGTAAAGTAACCGGAGAGCCTCAGGTCTTCCCATTTTTTAATAAGTCCGCCCAATCTCTTAAGATTGTATGAGGTTGCGTATGTTTCCGGAGTAAATACCATTGGAGACATACCACAATCCCATCCTGCGCACTTGGCCAGGACATACTCAGTATCGTCGGTATATGTGGCTTCTACATATGGAGAGTTTGCGGTTATGATACCCCACCAACCGAGGTGTGCAGGAAGAAACATATTGAGACAGCTCTTGTTGGATTCAACATGCATATCTACGAAATCTTTATAACCCCGATTAGCATGGTCCCAAGCACCCATTCGCGCTCGCACAAACCATAAATGATGGTGGAAAGTGCTCATTTCCATTATTGCCGGCTTCTTCAAGCGTTTAACGAGTTCGAAAACAAACTTGGATCCGTAGTGCCAACTGTTTTCCCAACCACCAAGGACATCCTCTCCATCCAGAGCATCCAGATACATCATATCGAATCCACATTCGTTATACATGTTGGCATTGGCTTCAACCACATCCATAAACAATTTGGAGTCAGGATCAGGAGCGAAGAGGCCGAAGCACTCCTTCATATGATATACTTTGGCCCCGGCAGTGTGCGCTACAATTTTGGTGCCGTTTGCTCCTCTTGTGCATCCAGTGAAGGAGTAGGGGGCTTCTTTAGAGATGCCTGTATACGTAATGAATTCGTCATCGATCTGCACAGTCACGCTGTTGCGATAGGCGAAGCCTATGATAGTGGACATATCCTTGGTTGTTTCGTTTACCACTACTGTTGCATCGGTTTCAGATAATGGTTTAGCCAGAGTGAATGTCGCATCTTTGGCAAGTCCAGGATTTGGGGTTGGTGTAACCCAGGGGGACTGTTTGCTGATAAAGAATGCATAAGTGTGCAAACCAGCAAGGATCCCTGCTTTGTGCAATTTGTCTATGACCGCTTTGAAACTTTTGCGGCCATTGGGGTAGGTCACCGGATTGGGTACACAGTCACCAAATCGGAATGAACCACCGCCGTGGAAGTCGATCTGTGTGATCCCGATACCTTTAACCATCTTGATCCAGGAATCAACTGTCTTTTCAGACATATCACCGAAGTTAAACAGATAAGATCCGCGGTTATTCTTGCCATCGTAAGCCCAGGGGCCGCCGATTGGGGAATGTGGTAAATCAGGTGCAGCAGTTATAGCTACCTTCATAATACTGCGGAGCTGTTTTGTAGGACAGGCGATAACCGCTACTTTTGCTCCAACCATGCCAAATTTGGGGATACACGCAGCGCGAAGGTGATTGGTGGTCCCAGGAATGCCATCGACGTTTGTTCGCAAATTGTACGCCAGCGCACTCGCTGTGAATGGTTCGGTTAGAGTTCCCTGAAGCTTCAGATCTACCGTAAGGAAAGCAAGTTCCTCTATGCCTTGACCGGTTACAGAAAGAACTTCCAACGTAAGATACTGCCCGCAGTTCTTGACACCAATAACAGCAGTTATTCCGGATTCACCGAAAGAAGCAGTGATCTTACCATCGGCAAACGCAACTTTGGATACGTTATATATGGCTCCGGCTTTTTTGATCTGGGCAAAAGGCTGTTTTCCAGATGCATAATCGGCCTTGTAACGCCTGTCTACAAAATGCTGTGTGGTGCCATCAGTTCCAATGGTCCAACGCAGGTAACGGGTCTCCAAATCAAAGCTCATGGACTTTCCTCCGACGCGCTCTAACCCCCAACCAGCGGAAGCCAGCAGGCAGATTAAGCATAACATCATCCAATATCGCATATATTATATACCTCTCACTACATGTAATTCCCTTTGCAAGCAGTGTAGTGGAATATGGGGTGAGAGTCAAGCTAAAAGTGAAGAGTGCAGGAGATACGGGGGATTAAAATAAAAACTGGAAGAAACGAGGTTGTCGTTCCTTCCAGTTCCACATGTTTATAATCTGAAGTTCAGTTTTTTTGTCCGCGTTTTCGTACTAGTGACAGCCTGACCATTGCTCTTTGCAATGCGGCCTGGGCTCTGGCGTAATCTATGTCGGATTCAGTTGAGGATATTCGTTCTTTTGCACGCTGCAAGGCCTTCTCAGCACGCTCTTCGTCAATTTCTTTTCCGAGTTCTGCTGTATGAGCCAACACAGTAACAGTATTCTGGAAGACTTCCACGAATCCGCCGCAGATGAACATTTCATCTTCTACGCCATCTTCGTGTTTCAGGGTCAACTCACCAATGGTCATTTCTGCCATCATAGGAGCGTGCCCTGCCAGAACACCAAAATAACCCTCACTGCCGGGAATCACAACGGATACTACAGCATCGTCTGAGTAGACTATTTTGTCCGGAGTTACGACTTCAAGTTTGAACGTTTTAGCTGCCATCAGCTCACGATTCCATTCCAGCGGGTAGATAACCCGCGATAATCACGATATATACGATAGTTGTGTCCCCTTCGACTTCGCTCAGGGGACGCTATAATGATATTAGCTTTCTGATTCCATTGTTTTGGCTTTTTCTACGGCGTCCTCGATGGTTCCAACCATATAGAAAGCCACCTCAGGAAGATGGTCCCACTTGCCGGAAAGAATCTCCTTGAAGCTGCGGATGTTGTCTTCTTTGCTTACGTACTGTCCCTTGAGACCGGTAAAGACTTCAGCAACGAACATCGGCTGACTCAGGAAGTTCTCAATCTTTCTGGCCCTGGTGACAACCAGTTTGTCATCATCAGAGAGTTCGTCTACACCCAGGATCGCAATGATGTCCTGCAGCTCGCGGTATCTCTGGAGTATCTGCTGTACCTGTCTGGCTGTGTCGTAGTGATCCTTGCCTACAATGTTGGGGTCAAGAATACGACTTGAAGATGCCAGCGGGTCGACAGCCGGGAAGATACCTCGGACGAATATACGTCTTTCAAGATATGTTGTAGCATCCAGGAAGCTGAATGTCGTTGCAGGTGCCGGGTCGGTCGGGTCGTCGGCAGGGACGTAAATCGCCTGAATGGATGTAACTGAACCTCTGGTAGTGGATGTGATCCTCTCCTGCAAAGCTCCCATTTCAGTTGACAGAGTAGGCTGGTATCCAACAGCGCTTGGCATTCTACCGAGTAGTGCGGAGACTTCAGAACCTCCCTGGACAAATCGGAATATGTTATCGATAAAGAGCAGAACGTCCTGGCCTTCGGAGTCTCTGAAATATTCTGACATTGTTAGAGCGCTCAAAGCAACTCTAAGTCTGGCTCCGGGGGGCTCGTTCATCTGACCGAAGACCATTGTGGTCTTGTCGATAACTCCACTCTCCTGCATTTCCAACCAGAGGTCGTTACCCTCACGGGTTCTTTCCCCAACTCCAGCAAATACTGAGAAACCGCCGTGTGCGGTTGCAACGTTTCGAATAAGTTCAGTGATCAGAACGGTCTTGCCTACGCCAGCTCCTCCGAACAGTCCGATCTTACCACCCTTTGCGTAAGGACAGATGAGGTCGACGACTTTCAGACCGGTCTCGAACATCTCAACAGCCGGGGTCTGCTCTTCAAACGAAGGCGCGCTTCTATGGATAGGCAGCCTCTGTTTGACCTCTATAGGCCCACGGTTATCGATGGTATCGCCCAGGAGGTTGAATACCCGTCCAAGCGTCTCGCGTCCGACGGGAACGGTGATTGGGCTGCCGGTATCGACTGCCTCCATACCTCTAACCAATCCATCAGTGCTCTGCATCGAAACGCATCGCACCATGTCGTTACCCAACATCTGGGCAACCTCGACCGTCAGAGTTGCTCCCTGTACGTTCGGAATCTCCACAGCATTCAACATCTGTGGAAGTTCGTTACCCGGAAATCTGAGGTCGACTACCGGACCGATGACCTGAACGACTTTACCTGTTGCCAAATCGGGCCTCCAATCAACTCCGAGGGTTTCCCGTCCCCCGGAGGCATAGAACTAAGATAACGCTTCAGCTCCGCTGACGATCTCTGTGATCTCTTTAGTAATAGCGGACTGTCGTGCTTTGTTATATTGTAATGTCAGACTCTCTATCATCTCGCCTGCATTCTTAGTAGCGGCGGACATAGCGGTCATTCTGGCTCCCTGCTCACTGGCCTGAGATTCCAGAATAGCCTGGTATGCAATAGTATCTAAATACCTGGGAATCAGGTCCTTTAGCAGTGTTGCAGGGTCAGGCTCATAAATAAAATCGGCCCTTTCAGACCCGTCAGTCTCCGGTGCTGACATAGGCAGCAGACGGATTACTGAAGGTGTCTGAGTCATAGCCGTCAAGAACTTTGCGTATACCATGTAGACCGCATCGGTCTGCCCCGCTCTGAACATCTCGGAAAGCTCTTCGGTGAGGACATGGATTGCTGAGAAACTCAGACCATCTCCACCAGCTTCCATCATATGCAGGACTTCATATGGTTGGCGTTTGAAGAAATTGGCTGCTTTCTTGCCGATAATTACCATTTTTACATCTTCAGGAGCGAACTTCTTGATTTCGGCCATTGCCTTATTCATTAGAGTCGTATTGAAGCTGCCGGCTAGACCCCTGTCTGCACCAACGACTACAAATACAGCTTTCTTTACTTCGCGGTCCTGCATTAGAGGATGTTCGACGTTCCCTGCACCTCTGGCCAAATCCTGCACAATGTGCTGGAGCTTTTGGGCGTAGGGACGTGCAGCCAGCGCCCTGTCCTGGGCTTTGCGCAACCTTGCGGCTGCAACCATTTTCATGGCGCTGGTAATTTTCTCTATGCTTTTAACGACGCGTATGCGCCGGCGGATGTCTTTTACATTAGCCATCGCTTACTTGCTCGCTTGTTGTCCGAAAACTGCCTTGAATTCAATCACGGCCTTCTTGAGAGTTTCCATGGACTTATCATCGATAACTCCGGTGGTCTCAATGCTGTGCCCGAGATCGGGATATTTATCCGCCATAAATAAGTGCAGCCCCTCTTCAAAGGCAGCACAGGAAGACAGCGGAAGGTCATCCAGATAACCGTTAGTCGCAGCGTAGATAATGAATATCTGACTGGATAACGGCATCGGCGAATACTGAGGCTGCTTTAGAATCTCTACGATCCTTTCACCTCTCGCCAACTGGGCCAGTGTGGACTTGTCCAGGTCACTGGAGAACTGTGCAAATGCCTGAAGCTCCCAGAAACGTGCCAGATCCAATTTAAGACGGCTGGTGATCTGCTTCATAGCTTTCTTCTGAGCGCTGGAACCTACACGGGATACGGACACACCAACGTTGATGGCGGGTCTGATACCTGTATAGAACAGTTCGGGCTCCAGGAATATCTGACCGTCAGTAATTGAAATTACGTTGGTCGGGATATATGCAGAAATGTCACCCGCCTGTGTCTCGATGATTGGCAATGCAGTCAGCGATCCACCACCAAGTTCATTACTCAGTTTAGCTGCCCTTTCGAGAAGTCGCGCGTGCAGATAGAAAATGTCTCCAGGATAAGCTTCACGTCCAGGTGGTCTGCGAAGCAGCAGCGATACCTGTCTGTAAGCAACAGCGTGCTTGCTGAGGTCATCATAAATAACCAGTGCATGCCGTTTGGTATCACGGAAATATTCAGCCATCGCACAGCCTGCGTAAGGAGCAATATACTGCAAAGGAGCAGGATCGCTGGCACCGGCGCATATGACTGTCGTATATTCCATAGCTCCGTGTTTCTGCAGAGTATTAACAATTGCAGCAACGGATGAAAGCTTTTGGCCAATGGCTACATAGAAGCAGTAGACATCTTGTCCTTTTTGGTTGAGGATCGTGTCTACAGCGATAGCGGTCTTACCAGTCTGACGGTCGCCAATGATAAGTTCGCGCTGGCCTCTACCTATCGGGATCATCGAGTCAACAGACTTGATACCTGTAGCCAGAGATTCTTTAACTGGCTGTCTTTCGACAACACCAGGGGCTCTGGTCTCAACGTGCCTGCGTTCGCTGGTCACGACTGGACCTTTGCCATCTAATGGTTCACCCAGGGGGTTAATAACGCGGCCAATGACAGCTTCGCCCACCGGCACATCGATAATTCTTCCCGTGCGTTTAACCTGATCACCCTCTTTGATGTCCGTATCAGGGCCAAGAATAACGCATCCTACGTTATCCTCTTCCAGGTTTAAGATCATGCCTTCGACGCCGCTGGGGAACTGGACCAACTCGCTGGACATTGCATCCTGCAGGCCGTAGATACGGGCAATTCCGTCTCCAACCTGTAAAACAGTTCCTACACCGACTTCTGTGAGCTCTTTTTTGTATTCTGTAAGATGTTGAGAGAGAATCCCTGCAACTTCTTCCGGTCTAATGTTAGCCGCCATCTACCACTGTCTCCCTTCAACGCCTGAAGGCGTAAGAGAATCGTACCCTGATTAAGGGTGTTATTCCTGTGCAAATCGCTTCCGGAGTTCAGCAAGCTGTCCCCGAATGCTTCCGTCTATGACTTCGTCCCCTATCCTGACTTCTACACCGCCAATCAGTTCAGGGTCTATTGTCTTTATAAGGTGTATCTTCTTGCCGGTCAGTGATTCCAGTTTAGCAGTGATAGCATTGACCTGGTCATCACTCATCCTTACAGCAGTCCGGATGTCCGCGTTAATTATGCCTCTAGCCTCGTTCGCCAGCAAAACATATTCGAACTCCGTCTTCAGTAAGGCTTCTTCTCTTCGTTTATCAACCAGCAGCTCCATATATTTAATTGTAATTTTGTCCACTTTATCTGTGAACACATCGTGAAGTATAGCTTTTTTGATGTCCCCGACTATCAAAGGTGAAGTAATGGTCTTGAGTAGATCAGGGGAACCTTCCATTACATAAGCAATTAGTCCCAGATCACTTTCGATCCTGTCTATTACATCAGCCTCGGATGCCGCCTGGAACAACGCAGCGGCGTATCTTTTGACAACGCGCCGCTGAATCATTTTGCCACCTCATCAAGATCGGTTATGAACTTGTCGATCAGTGCAGTATGTTTGCTAGCGTCGAGTTCAGCCCCGACTAACTTGCCGGCAGTCTCAACGACCATATCGGCCAGCATTGAACGCATCTCCACAACTGCCTTTTCGCGCTCTCGTGCCAATTCTGTTTCCGCTTTCGCTAGAATCTTCTCAGACTGTGAACGGGCGTCGGAGAGTATTTCTTCCTTCATCCGCTGTGCATCTTTGACTTCATCTGACTTGAGCTGACGAATTTCTTCTTCAACTCCGGCCAGACGCTTCTCGTATTCTGCTTTATCAGACTGTGCAGCAGCACGGGTAGCATCAGCTTTTTGATAGTCGTCTTCAATCTCTTTACGTCTGCTGTCCAATAATGCCAATATTGGCTTGAACAGGAACATCTTGAAGACTATGACTACAATTACGAAGCCAAGTATCTGGATTAGAATTACTCTTGGATCCGGTAAGGCCACTTTTGAACTCCCATATCGGGCTAATGCACAGGCATAAACTTCCTATACAAAAGCCTCTAAATCTTCGCAAAGCCTAACACGAATTAATCAATCAACTTTACGAGACAAAGACACCAACAATTCGTGTCAACCCACAATTCCCGTTTTACATTGATTATTGTGGGTTATATTAGAATTACTTTACGAACAGCTCTTTGATCTTCTCAGCACTCGGCACTCCAAGGAAGAGCAGGATCAGAGAGATGAGCAGAGCATAAATAACCAGTGATTCGATCAGGGCCAGACCGATGATCATGGCTGTCTGAATCTTACCTGCTGCTTCGGGCTGTCGGGCAATTCCCTCAAGGGCGGAACCCGCTGCTTTACCCTGTCCCAGTGCGCCACCTATGGCAGCAATTGGAACACCAAAACCTATCGCCAATATCAGAGCTACTAAAACCGCTTCCATTTTTCGCAAATCCTCCTGGACTTAGTGATGTTCTTCGCCGTGATCTCCGATTGCCACAGCAATATAGATACTTACAAGCATCGAGAATACAAGTGCCTGAACGAAACCTGTGAAAATACCAAACAGCATCATTCCAAACTGCATTGGTATGAGCACATTACCCAACGTGCTGAGCACGATGAAAGCCAAAATTGCAATGACCATGTCCTCTCCGAATATATTGCCAAAAAGACGTATGGCAAGAGAGAGAGGTTTAGCCAGTTCGCCGATTACGTGAATCGGTAACATAAGGGGAGCAAGCCATAGTGGCTCTCCCAGGAAGTGCTTGAAATATCCCCAGGGCCCGAGTCTGGAAATGGCATAATACTGAACAACCACAAATGCGATCAGGGCAAGGGCTATTGTAGTATTGATGTTAGCTGTGGGGCTGAGAAATCCTGGTATGAGGCCGAACAGGTTCATACACAGAATAAAGATGAAGAACGATCCGATGATCGGTGTGAGTGTCTTAGCTTCATTGCCTACAATATTGCGGACAAAACCATCCAACGAGGAAACAATAAATTCCAGAAACGCTTGAAATCTGCCGACATTGCGCAGTTGAAGCTTCTTGGATGCCAGTATAACCGTAGCGCACAGAATTAATGACACAAAGATACTGACAGTAGTATGTTCCGGTACCCATTTGGGTATCAGACCAATACTGTAGAGCCAGTGAATCCATGTTGTCTGGAGTTTGTGTTCATAGGCTTCCCAGGTCACTGAATATCCCTCTTCTATCTACTTGTCTGTATTTAGCTTCTCATGAAGCATCGAACCGGCAACTTTAAGTATTATTACTAGCTGGGCTAGTGCTACACCCGCACAGAATGCCCAGATGAATCCGGGTATGTTCTTGCCCACATATATGGTTGTTCCAAGTATTGCCAATAAACCAGGCATTTTTAACAGGGCAAATACAAAAAAAATTTTCTTTGCCTTTTCGTTACCCGGAACAAACGTTTTTAGCACGAACCATTGGATGACTGCAAGCACACCAAAAGAGAATGCTGCACCGGCAGTCCAGCCCGAAGCTGGACCCGGGCCGAACCTGGCAAGAAATGCCATAAATCCAATTGCCCATACAACAACACCGGTCTTGAACACTCGATCGATGAATGCAGGATCAGTCATTGGAACGTGTCACCTTAATCAGTATCTTTACTGCTTCATATATTCCGGCTGCGAGACCTACTAGAGTCATCCCAAGCGCCAGATATGGAGTTGTCCCAAACTTCTTGTCCAACCAAACACCGGCTGCAAGTCCAAGACCAGCTGCCACCAATACTATCATCCCGATGCTTCCGACTTCACCAGCCGTCCGCATCCATCTGAAATCTGACTTGTTATTCATTATCGGCACAAAACCTTGTGAATTGTAGCACAATCGTTAGTCTACAGTCAATTTCTTTTTCGATATATATCTAGGAATGGGGCCAATACTACGTAAAGCCCTTCACACTACATCTAGAAATCATATACGTGGACCTCCAACGGTTTGAAACTTTCATTTAGTATACCCTTTTCGGTGACGACTTTTTTATTTTCGAACATGACTTCGGCTTGTTTACCAAAGCCGTTGAGTGTGCAGTTTACTGGTGTGTAGAGAGTATTAACGGCCATGAGGAATGATTTGCCTTTGTATTTCCACAGACAAGTGTGGACAGCCGGTGAGGTGCATTTTACCGGTCCCAGGTTTTGTCCAGTGAGGACAATGGGTGCCAGCTTGATTACCTCAGCGTTGAGACTGCGGAATGCATTCCAGAGTTTAGTGTCGGAGAGTACCCAGTATCCCCTGCCTACGGGACTGTCAGACCAGTTTTCAGGAGTCCAGAATGCATACCATATCAGACCAGTTGCTCCATTTACTAGACCGATATAAGCCTCGCACTTTATTTCTTCAGGTGTTGGTTCTTCCCAGCCGCTGTCACAAGTAAATGCCTGAGGCACTAACCATACAGGTTTTAGGCCATTACCAGCATCCAATCCTTTTTTTACACAATCTGCAATCCCAGCCAGTGGAGCATTTCTTATTAAGTATGGATCCATCATGACAAAGTCGAATCCACCCAGCGCTGCTTTGTAAAGATCAGGACTGTTAACTGCTGCTGATACCGGTCTGTGTGGATCAAGCTCTGCAGTTTTGATCCTTGCACGCTTGATAATATTAAGAGTTTCCCCGGATGGTTCGTCTGAGCCATACCACATGAGGACATTCGTGTATTGATTTGCCAGTTCAACCTGTTCTTTGGTTGGAGCAGCTACTTCCGGTACGACCCACATACCCAATGACTGAGTGCAGTCCAAATATTTTTTGTCCGGCATCCCCCAGGTATGGTGGATCGTGTTGAATCCGAGATCTCTGAGCTGTTTGATCACTGCAAACAGGTCGAGTTCAGGTAGACCCTTTGCGCGCGATTTAGTATTGATCGCATTAATAGCTGCGGGTGAAACGTGATACAGACCAATGGGGAAGAAGGGCTTTCCATTGACATAGCACACCCGCTTGTCATCAAAACTGACTTCGGTAGCAGCTGGTGCGGCTATGATTATTGGTATAACCTGAGAAGCTATCACTTGTTTGTTCTGAAGCAGCTTTAGAGTGAATTTATACTTTCCGACAGCGAGTTTGCTCAAATCGACTGCAAAACGGAGATTCTGTCTGCTGTAAACTCTGCAGCTGGCATTCGACTTTACCTTGCCGTTTGCATCAACTCCCTGGCTTACTAGAGACAGTTTTTCTGTGCTGTTAATTCCTATAATTCCGTCAACCACAAGCTTCTTAATCGGGTCTTTGGACTGTATCGTTCCCATAACAACAGGAACTGCCACGCTCAGACTGAGTGCTGGAGCTGCCTGGGGCCTGATCACTGCACTGCTGGCCAATATACGATGTTTTTCTGGCGTATCACTCAGAACAAATTGCATCTCACGTATATCGGAGTTTTTCAAATCCACGTTGCAATGCATCTGAACTGCAGGTTTATCGGTCGTTGGAAGACTTTTACCCCAGAGCATAGAGCCAGTAATGCAATCGATAAGCTGTAGAGTAGCATTTTGCGAAGTATTAGCCTCTTTGGATATTGTTATATCAACATTGTTTGTACCCATATACCATCGTTGAGGCAGATCAACCCGTATTGGTTGGGCATAAGGACTGTTTTCAGATACTGACATTCCTGACAATGCTGCATAAGCGAATGTGGGAGAGTAACTGGACAATTCCGCTCCTGAACCTGAGCCGGTAAAGCGATTGAAATGAGCTGCCCAGGTGTCTTTTGAGTTGATGGCATCCTTTCCCAGAAATGCTAGAGGGATACGCATTTCGGCTGTCCAGACATTATTACCGACTGAGGTTTTGGCTTCCCAGTAGGTGTCCCAACTGCTATCCCAGTCCTTTGCATCGTATAGCGCTCCTGAGCAATTTACGGCGAACTGATAGTATGAGTTGCCAGTACCCGTTGGATCCAGGAAAACCTCAACAGAGTCATCCTCCCAGGTGCGGCCATCACGATTGATGACGTCCTTTGTGAGTTTATCGATAGAATTATCTGTACACTCAAAAAGAATTACAATATCATCTTTGGTCCTGGAGATTTTACAAAGCGTGGGCCTGGTTTTGTTCTCACGTCCATAGGTATCATAGAAAGCCGGAAGAACCGCAGCACTTTCCCACTCACCGGAGTTGATCTTGCCGTCAACAATAGGTAAAGTGGAGACTATTGGTATATTCAGGTTTGGGACAGTAGTCGTTCTATCCTGGACTGAGGCATTGCGCTCCCGAACTTTAGTCAGTCTTTCGGGATCCTTTGCCCATTTTGCCAGGTTCTGGAGGAATCCGGCGGTCGGCCATCCAGTTTGGTGATACATTGAGGAGACTACTACTGCGCCTTCCCCTATTTCTAATACACTGGCAGCTGGAGCGCCGTTGGCATATTTGTAGAGAACGGTCATGTATGGTGATGTCCTGTCAGGATAGGACCAGGCCCCGTTGGGTTTGCCTTCATTCGCGAGCAATGGGTGACTGGAATTTGCCCAGGGCAGCGTCTGGCCTTCAGCTTTAGAGAGTCTGGAACTGACATTCCAGATCAGGTTTGGATCAATAGAGTATAGCCACTGTGTCTGGGGTGGGTAATTGGCATCTGTAATAACAAGGCATCCACCCTTTTTGATATACTCACGGAAATCCTTGCCATATAAAGTCAGGTCCTGGGAATTTTCATAGTTGAACAGACCGTTCATAATGACCATATCATAGTCCGAGAGTTTGCCCATGAGATCCTTAAGCTGGATGTTCTCGTAGAGATCCTCAGTCCAACCAATTGAGGCTAACACCTGCGTACTATCGGCTTTGAAGCCATAGTTCATGAACTTGCTATAGATACACGCAACCCTGGGTTGAGCAGTGCAGATACCTGCTGCAAATAACAATAAACTCAATACGATTAATACTCGTTTCAAAATATACCTACCCCCATATGTCATCTCATACCTGACTGTGACTCATTGTAATTCAAGTATTAAGTGCAAAACACCTGCAATATCCCTCTAGATTGATCCAATGTTATTGAATGTGGTGTGATTTATAGCAGATATTCGGCAGAAAAGGTGGTACTCAGTCATTAATAATGTAAGTCAGTAGATATGGAATATGAGATTCGATGAATCATCGCACAATGATATTTTGATTCACTTTAGTAATGTGGAGTTTGTATGCAGTATTAATAAGATATATAATAATTATATATATACTATACGTTTACAGAAGGAGCTCACAAATGGCACGTATACTTACAGTTGACCAGGTAGCGGAAAAACTCCAGCTAAAGCCATTGACAGTCAGGGAATATCTTCGCACTGGCAAGATTCCCGGTCGTAAGTTAGGTAGAGCCTGGAGAGTAGTGGAGTCAGACCTTGAGCAATCTCTATCTACATCACCAATAGCAGAAAAAAGTGAAAGGATATCTTTACTAGGTATTTGTGAAGATATAGAGGAATTGAGCACTGAACGGTTTGTGAAAAACAAGGAAACCGAAATTGATCTTGAAGAAGCAAAACTCCGAAGAGCTGCAGCAAAAACGGAAGGAGCAGCTTGATGTTCTTTGTGTTGGACTCCTGCGCGTTGATTGCGCTCATAAAAAATGAACCCGGTGGTGAGGTAGTCGACTCGATTCTGTCTGACAAAGACAATTCTTGTGCAATCCATGCTTTGAATCTCTGTGAAGTTTATTATGATATTGTGCGGCTCACGAGCGAAAAGCGTGCTAAAGAGATCATTAATAAGTTTGTTCTCGGCGGGATTGATATCCGAGAGGATATGGACGCTGACTTTTGGCAGGACGCAGGGAATTTGAAGGCAGCTCAAGCACGAATATCACTTGCAGACTGTATATGTGTTGCCTTGGCTAATCGGCTGGGGGTAGTGATACTAACGAGTGATCATCACGAGTTTGAATCTGTATCAGAAAAGAAATTATGCAAAGTAAGATTTATAAGGTGACGCTGAATATATGTAGGTATTAAGTGCTGCCGGGGAATGTGTTTCTCCCAGCAGCAGTATATTCGTAACTCAGAACTTATAGACATGGACTTCCAGAGGCTTGTATACTTCCTCCAGAACCCCGTTTTTACCGGTTACTTTTTTGTTCTCAAATAACACTTCAGCTTCGTCTCCAAATCCATATAGTTTGCACTTGACCGGAGTGTAGAGGGTGTTCACAGCTAACAGGTACGACTTGGCTTTATATTTCCACAGGCAAGTCTGCACATCCGGAGATGAACATTTAGCTGGTCCCATCTTTTTGCCGGTCAGGATAATCGGGGCCAGTTCGGTGACTTCGGCGTTTAGTTTGGGGAAAGCATCCCAGAGTTTAGTATCCGAAAGTACCCAGCATCCCCTATGGGCAGGACTCTCGGACCAGGGCTCCGGTGACCAGAATGCATACCACACGAATCCTGTAGCACCGTTCACCAGGCTGATATATGCCTGAGCCTTGAGCTCTTCGGGTGTCGGCTCTTTCCAAAGTGCGCTGTCTATTGTGAACGCCTGCGGGACCATCCATACCGGTTTCTGACCATTACTGGCATCAAACCCTCTCTTGATCCAGGTAGCAATTCCGGACAAAGCAGAATAGCGTATCAGGTATGGGTCCATCATAACGAAGTCGAATCCACCAAGCGCTTGTTTGAAGAGATTATTGTTACAGACTGCTGCTGATACTGGTCTGTTGGGATCGACCAATGCAGTGGTTGCTCTTTCACGCTTTATACGTTCCAGAGCGTCACCTGAAGGCTCATCCTGCCCATACCACATGAGCACATTGTTGTATTGATTAGCCAATGCAACATTTTCGGCAGATGGTACACCAGCTTCCGGGATGACCCACATTCCAAGGGACTGGGTGTAGTCCAGATATTTCTTATCAGGCATTCCCCACCCATATGTGATCGCATTGAAACCGCGCTCTTTCAGTTCTTTTATCGATGTATTCAAGTCCACTTCAGGGACTCCATTGGCGCGGGACTTTTCATTAATAAGGTCGACTATTATTTGGGAAACATGATACAGACCGATAGGGAAGAACGGTTTCCCATTTACATAACACACATGCTTATCATCAAAAGTTACTTCAGTAGCTGCTGGAGGCGCCACGGTTAAGGGAATGTTTTGTGAATATACTTCCTTGCCCTTATCCAGCAATCGTAATGCAAACTGATATTTGCCAACAGGCAGCTTGCGAACATCTACACTGATCCTTAGGCTCTGGCGGCTTCTTACACTGCGATTTGTTGTTATTGCGGTTTTTCCGTTTGCATCGACACCATTACATTCCAATTGAAGCTTATCAGGACTGTTATAACCGACCAGGCAATCAATGACCAGCTTCTTGATTGGGTCTTTTGACTGAATTGTGCCTCTGACAATGGGCAGCACGACATCAGCAGTCAGTATCGGGGTGACTTCAGGTTTGATGATCTTGCTGCTGGCCAGTATCCGGTTCATATTATTCTTGTTGCGCAATACAAGCTGCATTGACTGTAATCCGGCCGCTTCAAGATTGATATTGAATTTCATTTGCTGTGTGGATTTTGAACGGGCAGGAATCTCAACACTATCCATTACAGCGTTTTTTGAAAGGTCCAGAAGCTGCAATACGGCATCCGGGAGAGCTTTTGCCCCTTTAATCAGTGTGACTTCGATGCTATTCCTACCCATATACCAGCAGGATGGTGTTTTTAGCTGTAATTGTGAGATTGGTGGGATGTTATCAGCATTGACCGACATTCCGGTCAGAGTGCCGAATTTGTTTGGTTGATGGAATATACCGGCAGTAGATGACCAACCTGTCAGTTCCTTGGCATATGCAGGTCGGGCACAGCGGTTGAAGTTTGCTGTCCAGGTCCCGGTTGGATTGAGAGCTTCTTTGCCAAAAGAGACCAAAGGGATTCGCATCTCCACGATCCAGCTCTTATCACCTATTGATGTTTTAGCTTCCTAGTAAGTATCCCAATTACCATCCCAGCCGGTGCCATCATACATAGCTCCGGAGCAGCCTACAGTAAACTGGTAGTATGTCTCCCGCTTGCCTGCAGGATCCAGAAATATCTCTATCGAGTCATTATCCCAGGTCTGACCATCTCGGGCGGTGATGCCTTTAGCCAGTTTGTCCATGTTATTATCAAAACATTCAAACTGCAGCAGTAGATCATCTTTAGTTCTGGCTACTTTGCATACAGTCTGTTGAATGATGTCATTTTTGCCATACATATCGTAGAACTCAGGAATGACAGCAGCGCCGTTCCATTCACCTGTGTCTATTTTACCGTCAATAACCGGTTCCTTGGCCAGCATTGGAACATCTAGAGTTGGTAGTTGGGAGAGTCGGTGTTGAGCTTGATTTTCTTTTTCAATTACTTTATTAGCTCGATCGGTGTCTTTGGTCCAATTAATCAAATTCTGCAGAAATCCGGCTACAGGCCAACCAACGTGGCGATATGGAGAAGATATGACAACGACTCCCTTGCCAATTTCCATAACACTGATAGCCGGGCTTCCATTTGCATTTTTGTAAATAACAGTCATATAAGGGGATGTCATGTTAGGATAGGTCCAGGCTGAACAGGGTTTAATTATATTTGCTGTCAAAGGATGATCAGTGTTAACCCATGGAACCTCCTGTCTTTCGGTATCCATTAGTATGTAGGCTGGGTTCCAGATCAAACCTGCGTCAATCGATGTCAACCACCCCGTTTGCTGAGTATAATTGGCATCCGTTACCAGCAGACATCCACCTTTAGCAATATAGTCCCGAAAATCCGGCCCAAAGCTGGATAGATCCTGCGTGTTCTCGTAGTTATATAGACCGTTCAATATGACCATATCATAACTTGAAAGCTTTTTCACCAGGTCTTTTATATGGATGTTCTCATAGGTCTCTTCAGTCCAGCCCAGGGAAGCCAGTACCTTAGTCTGATCTGACTTGCAGGCATAATTGCCGTATTTGCTGTATACACAGGCAACTTTTGGTTGTGCTGCGCAGATAGTTGCAGATGTTATGAATATAATAATTGCTATCAATATACGTTTCATTACATACCTCCGGATAAAGAGAATATCTGATTGTCGGCAGGTCATATGATGGAGAGGAATAGAAAAGGGTAGAGGCACATTGTCTCTACCCTCACATCAACTAGAACTTATAAACGTGGACTTCCAGTGGTTTGAAGCTTGCTTTCAGTATGCCGTCTTCTGTGACCACTTTTTTGTTTTCAAACATAACTTCGGCGTCTTCACCCATACCTTTGATTGTGCATTTAACAGGCTTGTACAGGGTGTTTACAGCGAGAAGATACGATTTGCCTCTGTATTTCCAGATGCAGGTGTGGACATCCGGGGATGTGCATTTTGATGGACCACGGTTTAGTCCGGTCAGGACTATCGGCGCCAGCGTATTGATCTCAGCATTAAGTTTAGGGAAAGCATCCCAAAGCTTACTGTCCGACAATACCCAATAACCTCGACCCAGGGCATTGCCAGAATAGTCTTCGGTAGTGAAGAATGCATACCACAGTAGTCCAGTTGCCCCGTGCACTAAGCCTATATATGCCTGGCATTTGAGCTCTTCAGGTGTGGGCTCATTCCAAACTGGGCTGTCTATTGTGAATGCTTGAGGTACCAGCCAGACTGGTTTGGTGCCATTGCCAGCGTCCATTCCTCTCTTGATCCAATCACCAATTCCGGCAAGTGGCGATGAGCGTATCAGATATGGGTCCATCATCAGGAAGTCGAATCCGGCAAGAGCATCCTTAAACAGGCTTGGATTACATACGGCTGCAGATACAGGTCTGTTTGGATCCAGCAGAGCAGTCTGATCTCTTGCAGCCTTGATCATTTTGAGTCTTTCTCCGGACGGTTCATCTGCACCATACCACATCAGGAGATTGGTATAGCGATTAGCCATTTCAACATTCTCCTTAGTTGGCGCGCCGACCTCAGGCATTACCCATAGGCCCAATGACTGGGTGTACTTCATATACTCGTCATCCGGCATTCCCCAGGAATTGATAACAGTATTGAACCCTCTATCCTTGAGTTCCTTTATAACCCTAAAGATGTCCATATCCGGAATACCTTTGGGGCGCGACCGGTTATTTATCAGACTGACAGCAGCCTTTGTAACGTGATATAGGCCTATCGGGAAGAAAGGTTTGCCATTGACATAGCATACATGCTTATCATCAAAACTGACTTCAGTGGCTGCAGGTGGAGCTACTACGAGCGGTATGATTTGTGAGTTGATTTCTTTATCGTTTTCAAGAAGTTTATACGTAAATTGATATTTGCCAACAGGTAGTCTTTCGAGATCAGTTGAAAGGCTGAAGTCCTTCCGACCATAAACTCTGCGGCGTGCACTGGACACAATCTTGCCATTTGCATCGACTCCCTGGCATTCGATATAAAGCTTGTCTGTGCTGTCATAGCCGATAGTTCCATCGACTGCAAGTTTTTTCACCCGGTCTTTCGATTGAATAGTACCTCTGACTACAGGCAGGATGACATTCATTGTGAAGTCGGGGGCAGCTTCAGGTCTGAATACTGGGCTGCTTGCCAATATTCGGTGCCGGTCGGGTGTATCACTCAAAACAAACTGCATCTCTCGCAAACCGGTTGATTCCAGGTTCACATTGCACTTTATCTCCAGTTTTGACTCTCCTGATACAGGTATGTCTTTACTAAAAACCACATTACCAGTGGTTAAATCAATGAGCTGCAAGACTGCGCTGGAGGATGACTTGGTCAGCTTTGAAATCGTGGCAGTCACATCATTTGAGCCCCGGTACCATCGGTTTGGAATGACAATCTGAATGTCCGGGGAGAATGGGTAGTTAGCCGGGGTTGTCGATACTCCGGTCAGTGTACCGAATCTATCAGCTTTATGGAATGTATCGGCATTTATTGGAGACCAGCCTGAGAGCTCTTTGGCACCGTTTGGTCTGGCGAAACGGTTAAAATTGCCTGCCCATGCGCCTTTGGAATTGATGCCATCTTTTCCAAGGCAGGATATCGGTATCCTTATTTCAGCGATCCAGCCCTTTTCTCCTATAGATGTCTTCGCCTCCCAGTAGGAATCACGGGTGGCACTCCATCCGATTCCGTCATATTGGGCTCCGGAGCAGCCAACAGCAAACTGATAATATGAATCGCGGGTGCCTGTGGGATCAAGAAAAACTTCAACGGAGTCATTGTCCCAGGTCTGTCCATCTCGGGCTGTTACACCTTTGGCAAGTTTGTCGATTGAAGTCTCCGAACACTCAAAAAGTATAACGATATCATCCTGAGTCCGAGCTATCCTGCATTTTGTCGACTGGACTATATCATCCCGTCCATATCTGTCATAGAAAGAGGGGATAATAGCAGCGCCGTCCCATTCATTTGTACCAATCTTACCATCTATAGTGGGCAATGATGAGATCATCGGTATGTTCAAGGTCGGAAGCTTAGTGGTCCGTTCCAGGGCACTTGTGTATTGCTCCCGCGCCTTTGCCTGCCTCTGGGGATCTTTAACCCATTTCAACAGGTTCTGTAGGAATCCTGCAGTCGGCCAACCGACCGGATGATACATGGTAGTAATTACAACCGCACCATTTCCTATCTCCATAACTCCAACAGCGGTTGCGCCGTTGGCATATTTATACAGAGGAGTTATGTATGGGGAGACTGCAATAGGATATGTCCAGGATGCCGTTGGGTTCGGTAAACCTGCAGTCAGTGGATGGTTGGTATTTGCCCAGGGTAGCGGCTGCCCTTCTACATTACTTAGTTGATTACTTGGGCTCCAGACCAGGTTAGGGTCTATAGAGGTAAGCCACTGGGTGTGCGGAGGATAGTTGGCATCTGTGATGACCAGGCATCCACCTTTTTCGATATACTCACGAATTTCTTTTCCGTAGACAGTGAGGTCTTGGGAATTGGAGTAGTTGTAGGATGAATTTCCAATAACCATATCATAGCTGTTGAGCTTACTTATAAGCTCCTTGATATGTGTGTTTTCGTAAAGGTCCTGACTCCAACCGATTGAAGCAAGGAGTTGTGTGTGATCCGGCTTATATGCATAATCCAAAAACTGACTGTATATGCATGCAACCTTAGGCTCTGCAGTGCAGATTCCTACGGATACCAACAATAAAACTAATGCAAATAACACTCGTTTCAAAACATGCCTCCATATAATTATGTTGTTCCTAACAAAACAATCGCTACTATTCCGCAGATGATTCCCAGATATCCATATGGTCCGATGCGTTCTTTGAATACAATTCTTCCCATAAGCGCTACTAATAGAAGACTGAGACCGCTGAAAACTGGAAAGACGACTACACCTGGGAGTATCGCTGCTGCTGCTATCATTGTTATAGTGGTTCCGATGACGCAGAGTCCAGCAGCAATCCCAATAATTGCCCCTCGTTTTTCAAATCGGCTTTTTTGGTGATAGACAATAAACAGAGCACCAGAAGTCCCGGCAATATACATAATGACCATATACATCGAAACTTCCGCTGGCCGGGTTGCCATTATTTTATTGGCAATTGAATACATAGCGTTCAGAATGAAGGTGATAGACATCAGGTACCCGTATTTCATTTTTCAACGCTCCGTATATCTTTTCCAATAAGCAATATGGCGCCTATTACCATCAATAATCCTAGCAAATGTTTTATAGTAGGAATTTCGTGCCAGAAAATAATAGATGCAGCAACGGGTATAATCAGCGACAGATTGGCAATGGTCCAGGAAGTAGAAATCTTACCTTTGCCTACCGCATAACGAAAAACTGATACATTGATAAACCCGAATAGCCCAAGCGCTACGGCAAGTCCAGCAGTAAACGCGCTTGTAACACGTGAGTGTGCAAAAGGCAGCATAATTCCTGCGACCACTGCTGCAGTAAAAAACAGGAAAAAGTTGACCAACGGTTTGTCACATTTATGCCTATCGGTCAATTTGTAAGTGACACCTAACATAGCGCTGCATGCAACAGCCAGTAGTAAATATATGTATCCCAATCAACACCCTTGAGCTATAGAGAAGAAGCTCCTAACAGCATTCAGTAAACGCATTATTATAACACCCAAAGGAATCGTTGCACGAATTAGAGTGACATTGTCTATCACAAATGAGTATTATAAGGATAATGCGCTCAGGAACTTGTTTGGGGGAGATAATGAAAGGTCTTATTATGCTTACTGCTCTTGCACTTTGCACTGTGGCGGCTGGTCAACCAAATGCCGTTGGGCTTACGCTTGCCTCAAGAGGCAAGACTCCTTATGCAATTGTAGTTGGAGATAAAGCGTCGGCTGTTGAGATGACAGCGGCTGCTCAGTTGCAGAAATACCTTACGGCATCTACCGGTGCTGATTTTAAGATAGTGAAAGAAAGCTGGTATGACTCAGGAAAGCCGGCGATTCTTGTTGGCTCCACAAAACGCACATTGGAATATATGCCCGGGTTCAACTGGGCTAGTCTTGGCAGAGAGGGGATCGTTATTAAAACCATTGGTAACGATCTCATTCTTGCAGGTGGCCAACCGCGGGGAACGATTTATTCGGTAATGACTTTCCTGGAGGAGCAAGTCGGTGTTCGTTGGTGGACAGCTTTGGAGGAAGACGTTCCGATGCATCGGAACCTCAATATAAAGAATCTCAATATTACATTTGTCCCTAAGTTGCCTATACGACACAACTGGACTCTTGAATTGCAGGGGATGCAGCCATATGTCGGGCCCAATGTTACCGATGAGAAGAGCAACCTGTTTTGTATTCATCTACGTAATAATGGGAAAGAATCTATTCCGGATGAAATGGGTGGCACTAATACTATATATGGAGTCCACACCGTTCCTCTGCAATATCTTCCGGCAGACAAATATTTTGCTGCTCATCCTGAATGGTATGGGTTGGTCAATGGCAGTCGGCTGGCACATCAGGTCTGTTGGACAAACAAAGAGATGCGCAAGCAGCTTATCAGCAATGTGCTCACATTCCTGAGAGAGCATCCCAAGGTTACCGTTGTATCGGTCAGCCAGAATGATGGCGGGAACCCGTGTGAGTGTCCGGAGTGTATGGCGATTGTGAATCGAGAAGGAACCCAGATGGGCCCGATACTTGATGGTGTCAACGAGGTTGCAGATGCGGTAGGTAAAGAGTTCCCGAATGTGATGGTGGAATCTCTGTCCTATTACTACAGTCGCAAGTGTCCGAAGTTTATGAAAGCCAGGGACAATGTTCTGATCAGGATTTGCACGTATGAACAGACCATCAATAAACCTCTGATTGAGAACGATTACAACAAAGACAATCGGAGTAACGTACTGGAATGGGGAAACCACGCGAAAAACCTGTTCGTCTGGAACTATGTCACTGATTTTGCCCACTATATGTATCCTCAACCGAACGTATTCAACCTGGCACCAAACCTGCGGTTCTTTATAGAGCACAATGTAAAGGGTACGTTTATGCAGGGGGATATCCACTGCCAGACTGGTGACCTTCAGAATCTGAGAGCTTGGCTGGTGAGTCATCTGCTTTGGAATCCTTATCAAGATGACAAGAAATTGGTCCGTGAGTTCTGCAATGGTTATTATGGACCTGCAGGAAAGTATGTTTACGAATACGTGACCACAATGTGCAAAGCCGGGTATGATTCCCCTAAGTTTATCGGCATATACAACGGGGATTTGTCATTCCTGACTCTTGATGTTACCAATAAGAGCATAGGGCTATGGGATAAGGCTGAAACTGCAGTGAAAAATGATCCGGTAAAATCTCAGAGGGTCAAGAAAGCCCGGCTGTCATTTGATCTTGCTTGTATAGTCAACAGGCAGAGATTATTGGATGAAGCCAAAGCTGCCGGGAAGACCTATCTTGGTCCATCTGATGAAACAAAAGCAGTCATTGACTTGCTGGATTCGGTCAAAGCATTCGGGTCTACTCATATGTCTGAGGTTGGAGGAGAGATATGGCTGTTTGATTCTACACTAAGAAACCGGTTTGTTCCACCAACCGAATCTGAGCTGGAGAAAGCTGACCGTATAGAGATTCAGAGTTCGGATTTTGGTGTGGAAGTGAACCCCAGGGTGAAGTATGTCGATGATCCGGCCGCGAGATATGGAAAGGCCATAATGACCACCGGGGACCACAATGAATGGTATATCAACTGTCCCGTAAAATCCAGGCTTTTCGGAAAATGGCACTGCAAGTCTTATGTCCGTGTAGATGCAACGAATACTACTGGTACGGCCATGCAAATGGGGATATATGATCCTGTAATGTCCTGTGAAATAATGCTAACTACCTCAATACCTACAGCTAAGTGTGCAGGCAAAGACTATGTTGAAATAGACATGGGCACATACGAATTGAGACCAAAAATGGGTATATGGTTTGCACCGGTCAATACCCCTAAGGATGTTCAAGCAATCTATGTAGACAGGATTGTGCTAGAACGGGTGAAATAGGATTGAGTCTGTGTTTGTAAATACCGACTATCCGGCAGTTTTACGCGCGGCTTCTATTACTGCCGCCAGCTTGTCCGGATGGTCGGAACCGATCAGGTATTTTTTGCCTGTAGTTGTAACGATCAGTACACCATGATTTCCACTGAAATAATATGCAGTCATTTGTCTGTTTACACGTATCCCATACCCTCCGAAATCCCGCAGTGGGGAGAACTCATGAACAGATACTTCTGCTATTTCTTTGAGTGGTAGAGACTTTAGTGGCACCCCGATAAATCCGAGTCGAACAATTACAGCATCTGCATTAATGAAGACCCTGATCCCGCCATATAGAAGCCACATAGCTGGCGAAAAGATGCCTACAATTATTGCAGTAACATGTGACTGAGACCAGGAAGTCACAGCCCCCACCAACATCCATATACTGACCACAATTACCAATAAACTGGTCCACCAGGGATTCTGAGACTCCCAGTAACCCCACTTAGTGCCTGGTGTGAGTTTCTCGGTGAACTCCGCAGCTTGTGCTGATGTGTCACCGACTGCAGATTTTTCCTGGAATGGATGGAATGGTCGCTTCAGCTCCAAAACGATTGCAGCTGCCAAAGGTAGTAACACCCATGGCAAAACAGCTTGCTTTGACAGGACAAAAGGACCAGGAAGAACCACAGCAGCCTGGATCCAGGATGCGAATACCCCAACAAGGAATCCGATTATGACTTCATCGATAATCGACATCCAGTTGAAGGTCTTCTGTTTCTCTTGCCGGGCCCAGAGTTCATCACCAAATATTGATATAGCGATCCAGAACAGGGTCATCGCGGGGATAAATATCAGCATTTGCCAGGGAGATCCCCAGCTGTTGGGATTGCCTGCAAGGTCAAAATGCATCGGTACTCGATCTGGCATAGGCATTGCGGAGAGAGCTATGTATATGAACACTGCGAGCAAAGTAAACGCAGGAATATGTACCCATACGGGATGGTATAGTTTTCGTTTCATAGCTGGGATTCCCCCTTATTCTCAAGCAAATCGTCCACCAGCCTCCGGAAATCACCGGGTTTCAGGCCTAGATGGAAAGCTTCAGTGATCAATTCATTCAATCTGCCGACTAATGCATCCTCTACTGCCTCAGCGTTTGCCGGCGTTTCTCGCAATGATGCAACAGATGCCCGTTTACCGAGTCTCAGGCGAATTATCCCCTGATCCCGGAGTTTCTGATAGGCACGATGGACGGTATGCAGGTTAACATCCAGACTGTCAGCCAGTTCCCGAACAGACGGGAGTTCATTGCCGGGTTTCAGTTCACCTGACCGTATCTGGTCTTTGACCTGCGATGCGATCTGGATATATATAGGTCTGGGATCATCGTCCCGGACAGAAATCAGCACATCGCACCTCCTGCAGACTGTTATAATAAAACTATAACAGTACAAACAGTGGGTGTCAACAGAAATTTTGATGTATTCTGAAATAGGCTGGACCTATAATACTTGCAGACTGTGCAGGACTGTGCTAGACTTTCGACACATTTCAATGCCCGAAATCCAGAGGAATTATATGCTTGATTCAATTAAGAGTTACTTTCACCTGACTAGCCTAATACTGCTGTTGATGATCCCGCGAGTCGTTTTTGGTCTTTCAGTCAAAGACCTGACTCTATATCTGCCTTTTGATGGTAAGGTCGATGCTGTGTATTCAAAAGGAGATGGCAAGCAGCAGAGCAAAGGTGCTGTGTATGAGTTCGACAAAGGGGTTGCCGGAGAAGCAATTGTAGCTGGAGACAATACAAAGCCTCTGCTGTCTTATTCAGTTAAGGACAATATCAACGAAAAAAACGGCAGTATTTCATTCTGGTTCAAGCCTGTTGACTGGAAGTCCGGAGACAGCAGGTATCATGTGTTCTTCGATATACCAAACCGGATGGAGTTTTATCACCGGTCTGAAAATGGAGCGTTTTTCGACTGGCTTGGAGCTCCCCAGACCAATATGATCGGGTGGGGAGTCGGTGGAATTGATCTACTGAATGTACCCAGTGAAACGGGCGTATGGCATCACTGCGTACTTACCTGGAATAGCCTGGGTATGGGTTCGATGTATATCGATGGCAAGAAGAGCACCGATACAGACAATGTCCCTAAAGGTAAAGCTCCAAAATGGGTCGAGGGCAAAATCCTCCGTCTTGCAGATTATACAATAACAAAGGATGGTAAACACAAGACTCTGTTTGATGAGTTTATGGTGTTTAACCGGGCCCTCAGAGAACCCGAAGCCAGAAGTCTATACCGGCAGATAGTTATGTCGAATGTGCAGACCAAACTGCGCATCGGATCAATAGATAGAGCGCCAAGCCTTACCGGACGTATGGAAGACTGGAAGAATACAGCTGGAGTGTCGGATTTTGTGGATTTCCCGTTCGGCTGCTTGTCTACAGCAAATGTCAAAGCAAATATTGCATATGACAAAACTAATTTGTATGTCTGTGTTGTTGATAATTCAGGAAAAACTGGCGGCGAGACTGGTATTTTGCTTGCTAATACTGGTGACTCGATAGTATATAGAGTGTCAATAGATTCAAAATCCAAAATCAATCTCTATAGAGGCAAGGAAAAAATAAAGAACTCTGCAATAGATGCAAATGTCAGCAAGAAGAACAATCAGACTGTGTTTGAATGCAAAATCCCTCTTTCTTCAGTGGGCGTAACAGGCAAGAATGGTTTCCTGATGAATATCGTCCGCAAGTGGTCGGGAGCCTATGGCGACTGTGTATTATGGTGTTCAAACCGGAATGGGAATTATCTGAAAGACACTGCCAGTTATGCTTCGATTTCACTTGGAGGCAGGAAACCGGTGGTTTCTATAAATACTCTGGGGCAGCCTTATTACTGCAGGTTTGCACTTAAAGCCTGTGTAACAGATATATTATCTTCAAGCTCATCAATAAAGACGAAAACCAGTCTGCAGCCCGGCAATCTTACAGAATTTTATGACCCCAACACTCTATATGGCACCAGAAGCATGACTGGTGAGCAAGTGCATCTGGACAAAGACATTGTTACGAACAAAAAGAATAATACAGTTAGCTTTGAGCATTCATTCACCAACACGGATATGGATACCGTCAAGATTGATATTACAGACAAAGATGGTGGAGTTCTATATCAGACGGTTAAATCATACATCCCCGATCCTCCGATTCTCATAACGCCTGTTGTATATCCATCAAAGAACGCTATGAATGTGGGAGTTGATATCAGCGGGTTTTACGGGGACAAGACCAGGACTACAGCTGAAGTAGAGTTTATCGGAAAAGATGGGCGTGTGATATTAAGGAAAGCTGTCAGCAAGTTTATCAACGATAAAGCTGAGTTTTTGTTGCCGTTAAGCAAGCTTCCGGATGGCAAGATTGGCATCAGGAGCAAGATCAAACAAAACGGAGTAGTAGAAGCGACTATTGACAGCGATTTCAGTAAACTCGGTAATGGCCCGTGGGTCAACGCAAAGCTTGGTTATGATAAGCACGTGCTCCCTGGGTTTACTCCGATGACTGTTAACGGCCAGACTATCGGTATGTATAACAGGCAGTATATTTGGAAGGATTCTCTATATCCTGTTCAGATAATAAGCAATGGTAAAGAGCTACTGTATGGACCGATTGAACTCTCGACCGGTCTAAAGACTCTGAAGGCAAATTCGGCTGTAGTGAAGATACTGGAGAAGGATGAACAGCACGTCATTGTCGAATGCGTTGGTCAGCTGGATGGTGTGCCTGTAAAGATCAAGCATACTCTTGAGTATGACGGTATGTGCTGGAGCGAGATGTCGTTCCAGCCGAAGAGCAAGTCGACATTTAAGTCACTGACACTTTATATCCCATTCATTAAGGATGAATGCACACTGTTCCAGTCTCATTATGCTGGAGTCGGACGGGTGCGTGGAACCAATGATGTCGAAGGGCAGTTCTTGAACTCCAACAGCGATTTACCCATCAGACCTAATTACTGGTTTGGCAATGAGACAGAGGGGTTATCCTGGTTCTGTGAGAAATGGTCGAACTGGAGAGTTGCAGCTAACCAGAATCCACACAAAGTGAGATCAGATGAGCATTCGACTACCTTTGCTACAGAATTTACCAATGTGCCTATCACATTCGATAAGCCTTTCAACATCGACTTTGGTATTATTGCTACTCCGATAAAGCCGATGCCCAAGAACTGGCGGACCTGGCAGTGCTTCCGGGACTTTTCGTTTGGATGGGTGGGTTCTCTGACTCCAGGAAATAATGAGATTGCTACTCCTAATATGGAGTTCAAGCAGTATGCAGCAGACCGGCGGTCATGGGGGCAGATGTTCTGTGTCCCTTATCAGAGACCTGATTGGAGCAATATCAATGTTCCGGAATACAAATACTATGTAAAAGAATGGGCAACGCTGCCTTCTAAATATTTCGGAGGCGACTCCGATCCCAATTTCAGATATGCACCAGTCTGCCTGAACAGCAGTTGGGCTGACTATATGCTGTATTATGCGGTCAAGGATTTTGATGATGTGCAGCTGGATGGTTACTATTTCGACGGCGCTATACCTGAATGGGGTGGCTGCCAGAATACTGCCCACGGCTGCGGGTGGATCGATGAAAATGGCGTCCTGAGACAGTCATTCCCGATAAGAGCTTACAGGGAGTTCTACAAAAGGCTTAAAGTAGAGTTCAACAAACGCGGCAGACCTTCCTGGATATATACCCATGCCAGCAGCTCTGTGCAGCTGCCGACTCTGTCCTTTGCTGATTTGATCCTTGGAGGTGAAGAGTTTTCAACCAAAGCTCCACGGCAAAGATTCTATTCGAAGTTCCTGACCAATGACTATATAAGGGCTATCTATAACGGGGACCAGTACGGCATTCCTATGCAGTTGATCAATGAACTCGGTGCAGACGGTTCTACACCTACGATTGAGGAAACTGATGACTACCTGGCGCTTCTCCTTCCTCATGGGATAGGGGACTTGATCTACTGGAACGACAGCACAAACTATCAGATGTCATCAAAATACTCGAAATATGTCCTTATGAGTCCTATTTGGTTTGGTGTAAGAGAGCTTGATTGTGAATTTCTGCCATATTGGATAAACAAAGACTATCTATCCATAAATCCGGTTAGTGACCGAATAGTATGTTCACTGTATAAACGCCCGGGCAAGGTATTTCTGGTTGTTGGAAACACTACTCCTGAAAGACAGCAAGTGACGATAACAATGAATAAAGCGAAGATGGGTCTCCCTGACAAGCTGAAAATCGCAGTAGTCAATCAAGAGAAAATCAGCGAGCAGAATGGCGTTTTAACATTCGAGATAAACGGATCCATGATGGGCAAGAACTGGCAGATGATCACAGTCAGCGGCGAGTAGCCGTTCCGTAGAACGTATTCTGAAGGTAAATAAGCTATATAAGCCGAAGTGTATTGCAATGAAATATACTTCGGCTTATGTCATATTTACCGTGTTTTCCCGATTCTGATACGGAGAAGGTTTATTAACTAATGATATATTGTAAGGTTGTTCGAATAGCAGTTCTGATAATACTATTTGCAGTATTGTCGGCATCGTTGGCACTATATGCAGATACTGACTCCGGGAAGAGAATCGACACATTCAGTGATACATGGCCGGCTTGTGATGCACTAGGGCGCAAACTGCCTGCATATGAAAGCGTCGGACTGCCCAAGAAGGATAAACTTGTCGGGGTTTTCTATTTTCTCTGGCACGGTCCTCATACAAATGGCGGACCATACGATATTACTAAGATTCTGGTCCAAGATCCGGATGCCATGCAGAAGAAAGACAGCCCTCCCTGGGGACCGATGTATGCCCCTCATCACTGGGGAGAGTCCATATTCGGTTACTATGTTTCGGATGATGAATATGTACTCAGAAAACATGCGCAGATGCTGTCGGATGCCGGGGTCGATTTTATTGTCTTTGATGTTACCAATCAGCAGACCTACAAAAACAACTATATGGCACTGCTCCGGGTATTCTCGGATACTAGAAAGCACGGAGGAAATACTCCGCAGGTAGCCTTTCTATGTCCATTCTGGTCTCCAACCAAAGTCGTAAACGAGCTCTATGCAGATTTGTACGGACCTGGACTATATAAAGACCTTTGGTTCCGAATTGATGGAAAACCCCTGATCCTGGCTGATTTGAACCTGGTATTTGAAAACAGCGGGAATGACAAGCAGAATGGGGCATACAGGCTTACACCCGGTCACAGTATTGGACAGTCATTTACGGCTACTAAACCCTTTGTGTCGGTGGGTGGGATGTTTGTTACCTGGTGGTCTAATAACTCAGCGATGACGTTGACTCTGTATAAAGACGGCCCTAATGGCCGGAAGATTATGCAGAAGAGATGCAATCCGGTTATGGACAACGCTGCAGTTACTCTGCGGTTTGATTCTCCCCTTCCTTCCGGGGTATATTATCTGGAAATGTCTGATGCCAAAGGCAAAGTTGGTTGGCGGAGCCATTCGGATGATGTATTTCCTGGTGGTACGGCGTATGTTGATGGTAAAGACACCAAAGGAGACAGGTGGATTATAATAGGAAATGCAGACAGCAAGTCCATTGAAATCAGCCGTTTCTTTACCTTCCGGAAGCCGCAACCGGACTATTTTGTGGGTCCAACCGGTCCTGATATGTGGAGCTGGTTGGAAATATATCCTCAACATGTCTTCATGAATTCAAAAGGCAAGAAAGAGATGATGTCGGTCGGAGTTGCTCAGAATGCAGTCGGTGGAAGACTTGGATGCTTGAGCGAAAAGAACTCCCACGGGCGTAGCTATCATAAAGGTGAAGTAGGTATCACAGCGGATTCCGTGTTATATGGTTTAAATTTTGCAGAGCAGTGGGAGCATGCTCTAAAGCAGGACCCGAAAATCGTGTTTGTTACCGGTTGGAATGAGTGGTGGGCGATGAGGTTCGATGAGTTTGCCGGTGTCAAAGAACCGGTGATGTTTGTTGACCAGTTCGACCAGGAACACAGCCGGGATATAGAGCCAATGAAGGGAGGACACGGGGACAATTATTACTACCAGTTGATCTCATACATAAGAAAGTTCAAAGGTGTCCGAAAAGCTCCAGTTGCCAAATCATCGAAGACAATTAGGATGGATAATGGATTCAAGCAATGGGCAGATGTTGAACCTGAATTCAGGGACGATATTGGTGATACGGCACATCGAAACCATCCAGCATTCAACAACTTTACTCAATATACCAACAACACCGGACGCAATGATATTGTCAGCTCCAGGGTTACAGCCGACAAGGATAATGTCTACTTCTACGTGCGCACGGACAGTGCATTGACTGATCCGGTTACTTCAAAGAACTGGATGCTGCTGTTTATTGATGCCGATATGGACCATTCGACTGGTTGGAATGGATATGATTATGTGGTCAACCGCGTCGTCAATAATCAGAACGGTTACACGGGAAGTCTTGAAAGAAACCAGAACGGCAAATGGGACTGGGCATCGGCTGGTCAGGTAAAGTTGGTTGTTGATAAGAACGAAATTCAGCTTGCCATTCCCAGAGCCGCTCTGAACCTGGATCATGGAAAATCCAATCTCAGCTTTGAGTTCAAATGGGCAGACAACACTTCCGACTCCGGGGATATCATTGACATGCTCAACAACGGCGACACAGCACCGAATGCAAGGTTCAACTACAGGTTTGTGGCAGATTATAAATAGGGCTTTTCTGATGCTCGGGGATGATTTGCAATCATCCCCGAAAAAAACACTCAGGTCAACGTTTCACGAAGTCGTGATATTAGCCTGGTTAGCTCATCCATATTTAGTTGTTTCTTGCTCAGACAAAGATCAAATCCAGCTGCCCACGCTGCAAATATAGTGCTGTCTGATGGAGAATCCAGCAGAACTCCAAACGCCATATTCTGAGCTTCCACAGCAGCTTTAAATATTGTGTGAAGCTCGAATACGCTGCGTCCACCAATCATTTCATCGAACAGCACAAAATTTACGTCAGCTAGTGCTTTCGGTAAATGGAATTCAAGTGCGTCACCATCTCCTGTTTTATCGAGAGACGGCATACTTTCAAAACTCTTGACCGAAGTAAAACCTGCATTCCGGAGTGCCTGAACGATTTTTCCCGACATTTCGCTATCCATCTGAGTGTTGAATAATACTGCTGATCTATTTTGCTGAGGCATAGCATATTCCTCCAATTCTATAGCTAAATGTTTTCGCCCTAGATGCAACCAACGCTTTATAGTTCCTGCAGGTCGTTGCATTCTATGTGAAATACTCTCAATTGAGATACCACCGATATAATGCAGAGCAATCGCTTGAGCTTGATTATATGGGATGCATCGAAGAGCGTGTTGAATATCAATCTCCATTGCAGATGCATTGCTTCTGCAGACATCAGGAATATCATTGGGAAGCATATCAAAATGCATGGCCTTTGAAGATTTATAGATTTCATTCCTGAGAATTCCGTATACCCAGGCACACAAGCTTTCAGGATTCCGCAAATCAGTTATGTGCTTGCATACCTGCAATACTGTAGTAGCAACAGTGTCTTGCGCTTCAGCATAGTTGTTTAGAGAATAATACGCTTTACGGAAAAGTGAGGGTCGTATTCGCTCAATCAACTCTACAAGAGCATCATTATTCCCACTTCTCGCTAATTCTGCGAGTTCAGATTGTTCCAACTTGTATTCCATTAATACTATAGATACCGAAGCTGAGTGAAAGGTTCGCTTTCGCAGACAAGTTTATTGTTATCTTGTGCAGTGTAACAAAATGCTAATACTTCACAATAGTAATAATAGCAATAGCAGGAAAAACATGCTGCGACAGCCAATCTTAATATATGGTGTGGAAAAAACGTATTTTAGGGCTTAGTGCCTGGTGTTCTCTGCTGTTTTGCCTTGTGGTCCTGGCAACTGTGTTGATGTGTTCGCACGCTGTCTTTGCCAGGGAAAAGGTTGTGCTGCGGCTTTGGAATATTCCGTATAAAAACACAACGACACCCTCTGAAATAGCCAAACGACGGGTGTTTGATGCGTTCTGTATAAAGTATCCGGATATAAAAGTCACAGCCCTGGTGCCTCTGCGTATTCAAGGGCCGGCCAGTGAAGGCAACGAATTCATGGCGGTCGCTGGTGGGGTTGCCCCGGATGTCTTCTACCTCTATGGCCGTAAAGTCGGCAACTACCGTGCACAGGGCTTTCTCTACCCTCTGAATGATTTTCTCAGTGATTATACCAAACAAAATGGCAAACCCTACAGTGGAATTGTGGCGCCGGATAATGTCTGGGAACTTTGTTATGATGATAAAAAAATCACCTGTGTTCCCTTTATGTATTATGTGCTGGCGCTGAAGTGTAACGATGCTATCTTTGCAAAGGCAGGTCTGGCTGAGCGTGTGCCTAAGGACTGGGACGAGTTCTACAGGTTTGCCCGGCATATGACCATTGACCCAAGCAAGGAGCCGAACTCGGAACCGGGTGATCCGATTCAGTATGGACTCTACATACTTACCGGAGTTGATGCAGGATGGCACTTCCTGCAGTATGTTTGGTCCGGAGGGGGAGATGTAGTTGTTCCCTATTATTCCAAGCAGGGGAAGTTCTATCCGGTCCCTATTCCTCAAATTGACTACCGCAATTATGGCATTAAACTGAGCAATGAAGCCCAATATATGGCCAGGACTGCGACACTGCGCGAACAGCTTCGTAAGCAGGGATTGCCGGAGGATTATTCCGCCAAAGACCTTGAGTGGAGACTTGAAACCGATACCCCAAAAGCTCTACGCGCTCTTGAGTTCTTTAGAAAACTATCGCACCAGCCATGGCTTCGAAATGGCGATCACGAGTTCGATATTACCCCCGAGATGCTTCAGTCAGGAAAAGCCGTAGATCCTCAGACCGGTGATACATTTGATCTGAATGATGAGAAGGTCAAAGCCCGCATTTATCACGGTGTCAGCAATGCTGTGGAAGATCAATCCGGGGCAGTGCAAATCAAACGGGTCACTTATGCGATGTCGATCACTACTCTGGAAGCAGTCAACAATGAAGATCCGCATATGTTCAGCCTGGCTCCGTTTCCATCGGCACATGGCGAGAAACCGTGCGCATTTATCGCGGGACATTACCTTGCAATAAATGCTGCGATTAATCCGGAAGACACACCTGGACGACAGGATGTGAAAGCCATTCGGAACGCTGCCTGGAAATATATACAGTATGTCACCGGCCCGGAAGCTCAGAAAATTATGGTCAAAACCTTTGCTGAGTATGGACTGGCTGATTATATCCGGCCGGCACTGCTGAAAGAGGCAGGTTTCGGCGATTTATTGATGCGTATTCCTCCAGCGCGGCGCAAGCTCTGGGACAACCTGGAAAACTATTCCAAAGTGGAGCCATACTGCAGCGGGTTTGCATATGTAATGACCCGCGAACTGAGCATGCCGATCCAGGTTATCATCAATGATGTTCCCGATCCCAAGACCGGCAAGTATTCTAAAGATCCTTACACGGTTATGCACAAGACTGTGAAGAACGTCAACAGTCTGATAATGGGCAAGATGCCGGTTGCTGAGGTCAAACGGCGGAGCCGTATTGGCTGGGTGATATTTGCGATAATGGCGGTTGCTCTGGCAATGGGAGCGAACTATGTAGTGCGAGCTGCGATGAAGACCCAGAACAAGGCTGCTGACAATGAAGGGTTTGGCGTTGGCGGACATCCTGCACGGCGAAGACTTTATGCCTGGTTGTTCCTTGTGCCTGCAGTAGCTACGATTGCTATCTGGGCCTATTATCCACTGGTCCGTGGGCTGTTTATGGCGTTTCAGGACTATAAAATATTAGGCGGTTCCAGTTATACAGGTTTGCGGAACTTTGTGGAGGCTGTTGGAGAACCCAGCTTTTGGAAATACCTGCTGCAGACGTTCCAGTATATGGTGATGCTTATTGGTATTGGATTCCTGATCCCGATCGGCCTAGCAGTGCTATTGACCGAAATCCCTAAAGGCAAGATTTTATATAGAACTATTTACTACCTGCCTGCTGTGACAACCGGACTGGTAACGTTATTCCTTTGGAAAGGGTTGATGTATGACCAGTCCAACAATGGCGTGATCAACAATATGATCCATTGGGTCAACTCCTGGCCCATATGGCTGGCATTCGGATGCAAGCTGGGTGTTGTAGCTGGTGGAGTGCTGCTGGTTGTTGCCCTTATCCTGCAGGCGTTTCAGGATACTAATACAAAGAGTGAGCGCTGGATATCCGGAGCAATCGGCGGACTGGCTGCGTGCGGGTTAATATGGTTGTTTGGTTCTGCGGTGGTGCACGGTGGATTCCACAGTGTGATGGTGGCAGCATACAGCACTTTCAATCTTCCTGCTCAAACTTTCCTGCAGGATCCCAAGACAGCGATGCTCTGGGTGGTGCTTCCAGTGATTTGGGCAAGTGCAGGCCCCGGGTGCCTGATCTATCTTGCAGCGATGAAAGGTATCCCCGAGGAGCAGTATGAAGCCGCAGATATCGACGGTGCCAGTATGTGGCACAAGATGCTGCAGGTGACATATCCAAACCTGAAAGCGTTGATCATCATCAACCTTGTAGGTGCAGTTATCGGAGCGTTCAAGGAATCCGGCAACATATTCGTTATGACCGGTGGTGGTCCGGAGGATGCAACGATGACCACCGGCCTCTATATCTGGTATAACGCATTTATGTTCCTGAACTTCGGACTGGCGACAGCGATGGCTTGGATTATGGGTGCATTATTGATAGGATTCACTCTGAAACAATTGCAGATACTCAATAAACTCCAATTTAGAAACACTGCGGTCGAAGAAGACGCAAAAGGCGGGGGGGCATAAGATGTCGCTGGTAAGTAATGTAGGGCGACGATCTCTAAAGGTCCGCCTGCTATTCCTGGGTATGTATCTGCTGTTGAGCGTTGGTGCAGTCAGCATGGTCTATCCATTCCTGTTGATGCTGGGCACGGCGACGACCGGAGGAGCCGACTCTTCAGATTTAAAAATAGTACCAAGCTACTGGTTTAACGATGCAGCGCTCTATAAAAAATATCTACTGGACAGCACCAGTATGAATGCCCTGTCAGTCTGGTATGGCAAGGATAATTGGTTTATTGCACGTGATATGACGCTAAAAGATGTCAGTCGCGTAATGGATGTTCCTGCTGAAAAACGCACCATAATGGCTCGTGATACGAGTAACTTTATAGCAAAAATCTGTCCCGCTGAGCTCAAATTTCCAGCATTTAACCAGGATAGAGACAGCCACCTGGCTTTCGAAACAAGATACCACGATTGGTTAAAATCGCGCTACGACAGTCTTGAGAAGATCAATCGAGTGTATATGGACAATGCTGGCCAATGGGAAGACCTGACAGTTCCTGCAGAGCAGACACAGAGACGACCAGATGACACCCAGCGAATGCGTGACTACAGGGAATTTGTCGAGTCCAATACACCAAACCGGACAGCTTTATATAGCCCTGATGAAGAAGTTTACTCTTACATTCAGACAGTCCAGATCCCGGACAGCTACAAGAGAAGTATAAAAGGCAAGGTTAACCTGTCTCTCATAACATATGATGATCTAGTGGCAGGTAAGTTGGGTTACAAGATCAGGAAAGAGTTTATTACAACCCGTGCGGCTACCCGGTTTATACATATTGATACTGCACAAGCAGCAGCACAATGGCGTACATTTATGGCTCAGAACGGTGGTGATCCTGCTTCGCCTCTGCCTGAACGTATGCCCCTGCAGCAGAAAGCAGCGGGGATGTGGGGACTGTTTATTCAACGGGCATGCCCACTTGAAGCTATGCATTTAATACGTCCCGAAGATTTCTGGCGGCCATATATAAAATCTGTTTACGGCAATATCGATAATCTCAACAAGGCATATGGAACATCGTTTAACAGTTTTGACCAGGTGCGGATTCCGATGTCGATGATGCGACTTGATAACTTCCTGCAGCACAGGAGTGAACTCCGGAGGAACTATCTCACACACAACTTCAGCACAGTGATGGCCTTTGTTACGGTGCATGGGAATGCTTTGCTGGTAACAATTGTATATATTATTTTAACCATCTTGACTACACTGACTGTGAACCCACTTGCAGCCTATGCGATGTCCAGGTTCCGGTTGAAGGAAAGCTACCATGTGCTGGTCTTCCTGCTGGCGACTATGGCATTCCCCGGCGAAGTGCTGATGATACCGAGTTTTCTGATGATCAAGAGCTTCCCGCTGCTCCAGATACTTACAGTAGGAGTGTGTTTGCTTGCTTTTGTATTGATTCAGTCCAAACTGAAGAAGCGGATGAACTTCTTACTCAGTGCAACTGTAGCTCTGGCTATCACATTGGGCTTAGTTGTTTATGTAGTGCCTAATGCCGCCGGTATGCTTCATGTAAAGCTTTCAGTCAGCCTGATGAACAGCTTCTGGGCGTTGATTCTACCTGGTCTGGCCAACGGTTATGGTATATTTCTACTGAAGGGTTTCTTTGACAGTCTGCCTCCTGAGCTGTATGAAGCGGGTTTGATTGATGGCGCAGGGGAGATGACTATGTTCTGGAAAATCACCCTTCCTCTGTGTAAGCCAATCCTGGCAGTTCTGGCTCTGGGTGCATTTTCAGCTGCTTATGGAGCATTTATGCATGCGTTTCTAGTGTGCCAGGATCCAAAAATGTGGACGTTGATGGTGTTTTTGTATGAGTTCCAGCAGTTGCACGGGGTGCCGATGGCTATGGCTTCACTGGTAATTGCAGCGCTTCCTACGCTGATAGTGTTCATCTTCTGCCAGAACATTATCCTCAGAGGAATAGTGATTCCAACCTATAAGTAGCAGTTAATAATTTACAATTGATAATGCCGAATTGGGGGTTGGCGTTCTCAGATGCAAAAAAATCGCCCGGCTCATTTTTGAACCGGGCGATTAATACTCAGTTTTGAGTTGGATTATCCTGGTTAATGTTTAGTACAGTTTGTTCCAGCTTAGTCCAAGACCTACATCATTGCTGGAGATTATGGCTCCGTGTATTCGAAGCTCGTTGGTTAGGGCAAAGCGAGCACCATAGTTGAAATCGTTGGTATCATGTTCAATCATCAGTGTTAGTCGTTTACCCAGCACTGCAGAGACTCCTCCGAATATACCATCCAGATTACCTCCGCCAACTCCAAGGTTAACCTGCAGGGCATTGATCTCTCCGAATGAGGCTTCGTCAGCAACTGAGACCGACTTGCTTACTACCAGGTAGGGACTTGCAGTTTCGTTGTTTGCGATACCAAGAACGCCTGCAGCGACTGCTATCCCTGGAATGGTTGCAGGAGTAAATCGATATTTGGCATTGAAATAATCTCTTCCGTCCTGATGTTCGGTTTTCAGTCGATTATATCCTACTTCAAATCCCTGTGGCAGACCTACGGTTCCTGCATAAACCATGGAATCGGGGCCATGCTCGCGATTAATTGAATAAGCACCAAGTGCATATCCACCCTGGGGTAGTGTATCGGTTGTAGGTGTTAGTATCAGACCAGTGTATCCAAAGAACGACTGTGCAGCCGTTGCAGGTGTCAGAGCAAATGCCATTAGACCCAAAAGGCCCAGACAAGTTAACAATCCTCGTAAGTTCTTCATAGTAGTATCTCCTTTGATCAACAAATAGTATCTAAATGAGTGGTTCATGCGACCAACTATTGCAATAAATAAGCACAAAGCTAGTAATCGTGTAATACTCATTAATAGTTATTACTCTTATTCTACCCAGGATTGAAATATGTAAACACAATACAGGTATTATCCATGAATGTAATTCAGATTCATTTGTGATCAGTGGGAATTGAGAGCATATCGAGTGGATAACTGCAGGTGAAAGATTGATATATAGAGAATAGATAGATGGTTGAGTGTGATCTTGAATCAGATTGCCCCCTTATTATTCTAAGGATCGTAGCATGACTCCTCTCGATTTTCGCTTACAGCGTAAACCTGCCGGACTCGCTACGAAGGGATGAAAATATTCTATTTTCGAGGGAGATATACCACTATGTTGAAGTACAAGCCTGAATGGGAAGAGACCCGGGAGCGTTACCTGGCCTGGTGGGCTGGGGAAGCGCTGGATCGGTGCGCTATTTCTGTAACTGCTCCACTAAATGAGGTTCATGAGGGGCAAGTTCCAGTGCGACCTGCTACTCCCTATGAACGTTGGACTGATTTGGACTATCTGTCTGCCTGCAACGAATATGGAATGAGTCGGACATTTTACGGTGGAGAGGCTTTTCCAATATGGACTCTGGGATATCCCGGGCACACTTCTATACCGACATATTTGGGTTGTGCTTTGGATTTGGACTTCGATACTGGTTGGTGGCATCCGGTGGTTACCGGGGAGAGTCTGGGAGAAGTGCTGGACCTTCGGATTGACCCGGAGAATGATTGGTGGAAGTTTACATTTAAGGCTTTGGAGCGTGCTGTAAAGGAATCCGAAGGTTGCTGCATTCCGAGTATCGGAGCGTTTGGAGGTTGTGGAGACACCCTGGCTGGACTGCGTGGAACGGATAGGCTGCTTCTTGATGTGATAGATCGACCAGATGAGGTTTATGCAGCGGAGCAGTATCTGATGGATATGTGGTTTGAGGTTTATGATACGTTCTATAATGTAATCCATGAAGTATCGGGTGGTTCGACGTGCTGGTTTGATCTGTGGTCTCCGGGGAAGTTCTATGCTGCCCAGAATGATTTTGCTTATATGATCTCCCCTAAGATGTTTTCCAGTATTTTCTTGCCCGCTATCGAGCGTCAGACCCGGTTTCTGGATAACTGCGTATATCACGTTGATGGTATCGGTAATTTCCTGCACATACCAGCGCTTTGTGAGTTACCCAACCTGCAGGCACTCCAGATACTGCCTGGTGCCGGTAAACCGAGTCCTCTGCATTATATGGACACACTGAAATATGTCCAGAATGCAGGGAAGAACCTGCATATCTCGATTCCAGCTGCTGAAGTAGAAACCGCACTGACGGAACTTTCAAGCAAAGGGTTGTTCATCCAGACATGGTGCGAGAGTGAATCAGAGGCTAGAGAAATGCTGAAGAATGCATATAAGTGGTCTCGGGTGTGATATAGATAATTAACATAGATAGACAGGATGTTCAGGATATTTTGTGAGGGAATTGATGCAGTTAAATATTAGGTTATTGTTTTTTGGAATGGTCATTTGGATGGTTGGTTGTGTAGCAGCTTGTGCGGTGGAGCGGGATTTGCTGGATGGGTTTGGTGGATTTGAAGGTAGCAAGGTGACAGTCAGCAATGCAGCACTTCCTGAAGGTTGGACAGCGGTCTCCGGGAGTTCTCCCAGTCAGCAGTTGTCGTATATAAAAGGAAACCATAGCAAAAGAGCACTGCTGTTTACAAAGACGGGAAATGAATTCGGGTTGTTTCACAGGATTGCGTATAAGCTGACAAATATCCTGATTCCTAAAGGAACTGTTATAACTCTAAGCTTTGACTACTATTGTGATCAGAAAGATGATAACCTGACTGCCGGGTTTGGAGTTGGACTCTCCAGAGATGGAGGAAGTGGCGCTTCTTTTATGGGTGACAATAACTATATCGAAGGTGTTAATCAAATCCTCACAAAGGAGAATATAAAGACTGGTGAATGGATAACAGTCACCAAAACAATAAACTTGACGGAACCTCTGAGAAACCCCTGTGTTATGCTCTGCGAAAATTACTGGGACAAGTTGCCTTACCAGATTGCTATAGATAATGTGAAATTGCTTGTGGATGGTGGACTGGATATGAGAGCTATCAAGAGCGAAAGTATATGTATGTCAGATGAAAGGACAGTCCCATCGTCTGATTGGACCCGTGGGGAAGAATACGGGGCAAAAATGGACATACAGATCAAACCTCTGGGTTCAAGTGGGGTGTCGGTGGCCTATAACAAAGATGCCGGTGGTGGATATTGCACCATTGCTAAAACACTGGACAAACCATTTGACCTGATGGATTTCAAAACTGTAATTCTTGACGCGGATTTTACCAGGAATACCGAACCAACACTCAGGAATATAAATAATGAAGGCCATTCAGGTATCGCACTTTGGATCCAGGATGACAAGGGAAAGAAAGCCTATTTCGACGTTTACTCGATTGTTCCGATAGCTAAGAACAAATTTAGATACTATTACCTGCTGGAATATCCACTGGGACCTTTTAATGGTATGCCCGATCGTACCAATATCAAGAGCTTCGGATTACAGGTCAGTAAGATCGATAGAGCCGGCAGGGGTGGGTTTGATATCAATGATATTAGCGTCTTGATGAAGCATGATCTCGGCGACAAAGAAATCGGTAAGCTGTATATGGATGGTGTAACGAAGCTTTCTAATGCGCAGAAGCCTATTATGGGCAATTACTATGTGCTTACCGGCAGCGCTAATGTGAAATATCGGATTACATACTTACCGACAGGAAAGATAACCCAGATTCAACCGCCCATAACCCTATCATCTGCAAGGCAGGCTACCGCACACTCACAGATTGTGTTTGTACCTTCTTTGAATGCCAAGAACATGAAAGTGACTCTGAGAGCGGGTGAATTGGTTAGCACGAAGCACTTAAAAGTGATTCCTGCTGCAGATATGAAGGTTATGGCGGTTGGGCATGTATCTCTAAGACCTAACAAGATACCAACCAAGTATGCAGGTTGGTATCCGGATATTGTGTTTAATTCAAATATTCTAACTCTCACGAAGGACAAGACCCAGTGTGCCTGGGTTCAAATCAATGTACCTGCAGGCATCCCGGCGGATATCTACAGTGGAAAGATCGATATTCTTGGCACAGACAACAAGCGGCTGTATTCCATTCCAATCAAACTTAAAGTCTGGGATTTCGATCTACCTAAAGACAACAAGATACGGACATCATTCTGGGCGTTCAGGGGGATGGTTGCTAAGTTTGAAGGCAAGCCTGAAATTAAAGTAGAGGAGATGTATCCGTATTACAAACTGGCGCTTGATCACAGGATTTCACCAATAGATCAGAACGACGGAATAAAGCCTCTATATACGATCTACCGTGAGAAAGACAATTCTCTCACCATCGATGCAACAGAGTTCGAGAAGTATTTATCATTCTGTAAACGGAACTCAAATGGGGCATTCAATGCCTTCAATATTGCTGAACATGCATGGTTTGGGGCTAATCTACAAAGTGGATTTAATGTTATTGACCGAGAAACAGGAAAAATCTGGATCTATGACAAGTCCCCTTTCTCATCTGAGAACAAAAGAATATTCAAGACAGCTATTGATAAGTTGTGTGACATCGCAGAAAAACGTGGTCTGCTCAAGTATGCATACATTCAACCGTTCGACGAACCGTCTCCAAACGAACCCATGTTTCCCAAAATTATATCTGCAATGAAAGAAATGAAGTTGAGAGTGCCGATTGAGGTTGTGTTTGCAGTTAACCAGTCGATTGATTACTATCCTGAAATGACGAAAGACATCGATATCTGGACTCCATCTTTATACACGCTCCGAGAGTCCGATATTGCATATCAACACGGTAGAAACAGAGAGATATGGTCATATGTCTGTTCTGGCGGTAATCCGCTAATACCAAATAAACCAAACCATGACAGGTGGTTCTTCCTGCAGAACTTCAAAATGGGAGCAACGGGCTTCTTGAACTGGGGGTTGAACTACTGGGGCAATCCAACCAAAGAACAATGGAACAACGGGATATATGACGGATATGGGAATTATGACAATTCCGCTTCTGGCCAGGGAGATGGCGTGCTGATGTATCCCGGAGCAAATCCCTCTATCAGGCTCAAGGGACTTATGCGGGGGGTAGAGGATTATCAATATGTATGGCTGTTAAAACTTGCATATCTTAAAAATAGTGATACCATTATTGGTAAGTCGGTGTCTAAGGAAGTAGAAGATTTGTTGTCAATGGACAAATTGATGCTCCAGATACAGTCAGGCAGCGAGAATTGTATAGATAAATGGCGGGAAGAAGTTGCATCGGTGATCATGAAACTAAGATAGAGTACTTAGTTACTGAATATATCTAATTCACGGAAATATGCAACGCAGCCTTAATATTTGTAGAGCCTTCCGTAGTTCTATTGATCTGATATGCTGTAAATACAGAAAGGAGGGTAGGAGAGGATATTGTGTTTTTCGTTTTTTGTATCAATAAATAAAGCAAACAAGCGTTTATTTGATTATATGAATTGTGGGCGAAATTATAGATACTTAATTGGTGAACCAGTCAAGAAACCGATACGCTGGCAGGAGGTTAGTAGAGTTGATGATGAGTGTCTGTTTGTAGACGATAATCATTCCTATAACTATCGTCATATACAGTCATTTGTTGTCGCTTACCCAAATGGGGAGATACTGGACTATGAAGGTGTCTTTGCTCCAATGATAAATGGAATCCATTCACCTGAAATTCTTAGGAAACCTACAATGCATACTATCAGATTGTCTAATCTGGAAGAAGGCAACAAGTTAGTCAACGTTGTGCATGGTCCCAGTACATTTGCTTCCCGAGATAAGCCTTTTTATCTGACAGTGCTTGAAAATATATCAGATAAAAAAATCAAAATAGAACATTTCGGCGCATATACTCTTTTCGGCGATGAATACATGCTGAATACCATATCAAATACATTCTTTACAGCAGATGAATTTATAAACTGGTATGATCAGCAAGAGGAATGGATTCTGCCGAGACAATCGGTTAGCGATCCACAGAACTATGGTTCCCACTGCCTTTGGGTGTATTACTGTATAACAGAAGATGGAGACGAATTCGCCTGTGGCTCCATAACACCATACTGAACAATGGAATACAAGGAAATATTTAACCACGGAATACACTGAATACACGGAAAAGGTAACGAAAATCTGTGTATACAATATATTCCGTGGTTTTCTACTTCTTACTTTGGCATCAGTTCCAATGATTCGACTGTTATTGGGGAACCATCTTGCCTTGTTGCTTCGATGACCAAGCCATCGAAAGGATATGGTTGAGGACTGGAACTTGCTGAAGGTGTGAAAGATGACCAGGAGAGGTCAAATGTCTCTTTGCCTGGTTTGTAGTTGATTTCTGCTATGTAAGTCTGTTCCCGGTTGGATCTGGTGTAACGACAAAGCCTCAGGTGGAGTATTCCAGCTTCTTTTTCCACATTTAGTGATATCCGAATACCCGCACAGTCCTTTGCATGGGAACTGGCAAGGATTACGCTGTTCGTGACCGCGGTGAAGTGTGTTTTACCTTCACCAGGACCTATTGTGAATGCTCCGGATGGCTGTGATGATACATAAAGGGGCTCGTGTATATATGTTCGCCAGGCATCTGCGCCTCTGGCTTTATCCCACAGATTTCCGCCTGGCCAGAGTGCCACAGTTTGGGTAAATGGATCAATCCCCTTATTGGAGATAGTTACACTGGAGCCCGGTAAGCCATCTTCACCAAAAACAGTTGCATATGCTTCTCCGGTCATTGCTGTGAACTCAGTCGGTAGTGCAGCTTCCCATTTGTTATCCTGTTTATGTGCAGGAACTTCTATCCAATATCTGGACGGCCAATCGAGATTGCCCGGGCTGAAGTATAGGATAGCGTTTTTGATCGGTTTTTTGCTATGCGCAGTCCAGGAGTATGTGTTTCCCTTGCGGTGGAGTGATCCTGGAACAACTTCCGGGAACTCATCTTTACCCTCAAAATATTGCTGTACCCACGGCCAGGCAGCATCCGCCCACCGCGGGCCTCCGGTGCCATGGTCTCCATTGGGCACTATCACCAGATGCTTTTTGCCCTGCAGTTTCCTGTAGTGTTCCATAAGTCCACCCAGCCAGAAATAGTGGTCATTGGCAGATGTACTCATTAATACAGCTGCTTTTGTTTGTTTTGCATAGGACATTGCATCAAATAACTCAAACCACTGGGCTTTCTGGTCTTTGGGGAGTTGTTCAATACTTTTGCTGAGTCCACTGTGAGATTTCTCCCATCCCCCGGCTCCAAATGTAGACATAACACAGCCAACACGCGAGTCAGTTCCGGCCAGCATCAGGGAGAGATATCCTCCCCAGGAGCCACCGAATGCACCAACTTTAGACATGTCGACTTCGGGCTGCTCACTCATGAAATCCAGTGCTCTGTGCAGAGCTAAAACAATGTGGTAGAGGAGATTTGCACGTGCGCTGGGAGTCATTGTAGAGGGACTTGGGGAACCACTTCGCCATTTTGTATAGTGCAATGGGCCAGGAATTGAATCACCGCTCCAGTCCACATGGATAACTGCACACTTGAATGTCTGAGCAGCCCACAATGCACCAGGAGTATCTGAATGGCCTCCACCCCCATGGATCATAACCAGTGCAGGAACGGGTTTGATAGGTTTTATGGGTCTTGCATATGCACAGAAGATACGGTTGGGACCATTGGGAGTCTGTTCGCTTGTAAAGTAGATTTCGCTGACCCGGTAGCCTCTATCATCCCGTGTGGAGACAGTCTCAACATCAAACGGCACATTGCGATAATCCCCCCAGTTCCAGAGCGACTTTCGGTCGAAATCCCTCTTGACTGCGAAAGAGGCGGTACTGGAAGCGAGAATTAGCGCTGTCAGTAAAGCAAAAGACAGCCTTTCTATACTGAATATGGCCATTTGATTTTGCTCCTGTTGGGTCCATTTATCTCACGCAAAGTCGCAAAGAAAGTAAACCTTTCAGCAGTGCGACTGCGGGAACTTTCTTGCATTATGCTGGATACTCAGTGCAAGCAAACGTTCCCGCAGCATATTCGTTGTCTTTGCTTTGCGCCTTTGCGTGAGAATTTCTATTTTAACTGAACGAATCGTACAGTGAGAAGACTCTCACTTTGCTGACATCTATACCTTCCGTACAGGCTATTGGGCGGATTTTTGCAGTCCTGCCTGCAGGGAGGTCAAAATAGTTGTCGGAGAAGATTACATCTGCATCCGGCACCTCTACAAATACAAACCTGGCTGTTGATTTGGCGGATATTTCAATATATTCGCCATCGTCGTCTTTGCCGGTCTTTACCTGCAATTCGGGGTCAGTCAGTTCCAGATGTTTGGTTGGAACGAATCCTGTGACAGTGGTAGCTTTGGTGGTTGCTCCAACGACTAATTCGCACACCAGCACACACTGCCGTTTGCCGTCTCCAGCCAATTCCCCAGTGAAGTCCAGTTCTGCAACCAGGTTGTCCCTCTGTGATCCTGCTGCAAATGGCAGATTGCCGGACTTGACGACGTCTCCATTCAGTTTCTCCAGGCTCCATTTGAGGATTGCTTCAAGAGGCTGAAGACGGTCGTTGGTTACGTGTACTGTAGCAGTAGTTGCTTCCTCACATACGGAGAGAAGTAGTGGCTCATAGAAACGTTTTGCAAAATACTGCAGGGCTTTCCATCTGCCGAAGTAGTCCACACTTGCCCAACTGGCAACCGGCCAGCAGTCGTTGAACTGCCAGTACAGGGTTCCCATACATCTACCCCTGTTTCTGCGCCAGTGCTCAACACCATATCTCATAGCCTCTGCCTGCAGGAGCTGGCTGGTGTAGCACATCGTTTCGAAGTCCTTGGGGAACCTGAATGTCTGGGCCATGTAGTGGAGTATAAGGCCGTTCCCTGCAGAGTTCTTCTGGTGGCACTCCATTATATAGCTGACCGGGTTCAGGTCTTTCTCTTCTGCAAAGCTTCGTACTGTCTTAATGGATGGGAATGATTCAAAACCGAATTCACTCATAAACCGGTGGAACTGGGTGCGATATTCGGTGAATGGCTTCTTTCCATGCCAGACATCCCAGTAGTGTCCATCTCCATAATCCTGGCTTTCCGGATTAACGAATGGTGTTTCCATTCCACTGGATGGAGAGCTTGGCCAATAGGGTGTAATAGTATCTACTTTAGCAAGTATGGATGGGATAAGCTCGTGGAATATGATGGCATATTCCTTCTGCCTGGTCTCTTTCTTTTCATCCTGCCACCACATGGTTACGCCCCATTCCATTTCGTTGTTACCACACCAAAGGGCAAGGCATGCACGGTTGCGGAAGCGTTTGACGTTGTATTCAACGTCCTTGGCGATGTTATCCAGATACCACTGGGTTGTAGCGTAGTGTCCGCATGCAAACATAAAGTCCTGCCAGATGAGGATTCCATACTCATCGCACAGGTCGTAGAAACGTTCATCTTCATAAATACCACCGCCCCAGACACGCAGCATATTCATGTTGGCCAGTGCTGCGCTGGAGATCAGGTGTCTGTAATGTTCATCGGTTATGCGAGCAGGGAAGCTGTCTGCAGGGATCCAGTCTCCACCCTTGGCGAAGATTTTGACGCCGTTTACAACGACAGTCAGGCTCTGGCCCCATTCATCGTTTGTTCTATCAAGCTCCATTGTCCGGAGTCCGACTTTTCGCTTGAAAGCGTGCAGCTTCACTCCATCTCTGAGGACTTTGCATTTTACCTGGTACATAGGCTGCTTGCCATAGTTAGCAGGCCACCAGAGTTCAGGATTAGCTACAGTGAATTCACCTTTAGCTGTGTCACCATCTACTGTAAGCGCAACTTCGCTGACTGTGCCATCGGGAGCCGTTATCTTTGCGATTACTTCAATGCACTCGGAATCGAGTCTTTCGAGCTCAGCAATAATCTCCAGATTCACGCTGTTTTCTGAATGGTGCTGGATGATGCGAAGGTCGTCGATCCGGGCTCCATTGTATCCGGCGATTCTTATAGATTTCCATATCCCGCAGGTTGGGAGTGCAGGACCCCAGTCCCAGCCCCACTGGCAGGGAGCTTTACGGGTATATATAGAACCCGGAACTCCCATTCCCGGGGAAACCAGAGGATCTACTTCCAGCCATGGCTTAACTTTGTTTGGGGCTGATTCGAATTCGATTGTAATATTATTGCTTCCGGATTGGAGCTTACCGGTTATATCAAACCGGTACTGAATGTACATGTTTTCAGTGTTGCCCAGAACTTCCCCATTCAGTTTGACTACAGCAAAGGTATCCAGGCCATCGCATTCCAGATAGAGCTTGCTGCAACCTAAAAGCTCTGGTTCAGCAACGAATTCCCTGGAATACACCCAATCGGTCTCGTGAACCCATGCAACCCGGTATTCGTTATCTGCAACGAACGGGTCTCCTATTACACCTGCCTTCATAAGGTCAAGATGGACATTGCCAGGGACAACTGCATCCATTTTTTTGTCTAGACCGGACTGCAGCAGTGTCCATTTTCCATTGAGACACAACTTTTCCATATTAGTATAACCTCCATCAGCCTGAGTCTTCATCAGACCGTAAATCTCATTCGATGACTCGATTATAGCAGGCTGAAGGGATAGAAGGGAAGACTTCAGACTTAAGGCTTCAGCCTTCAGGAAGGTGAGAGTGGGGGATTGGATGGAAAATTAGGTAATGAATAATATGATTAGGACTAATAGTACGTGGTATCACGGGGTTTTATGATGCTCATTAGTATTATACATACCAGTCCCTTACTGAAGCCTGAAGTCCGAAGTCTGAAGTCTATCCATTCGCGAAGTTGACATTGCGTCCCCTTGACAGCGATAATATGATTTGAGGGCATGTGCCTCGTATTACGTATTGTGAGACTAAGTCTGTTTAGGAGCGTACACCTTTGGCTATTCCAGTGGCAAATCCCAAAGCTCAAGTCCAGAGCATCAAACAGGAGCTTGTTGATGCAGTCACTCAGGTTTTTGATAACTGTCAGTTTATACTGGGAGCAAATGTCAAAGCACTGGAGCAGGAGATTCCGGCTCTATGTGAAGCGAAATACGGCATAGGGGTCAACTCAGGAACTGATGCCATAGTGATATCACTGGCAGCGGCTGGAGTTGGTCCTGGAGACGAAGTCATCACCACACCCTATACATTTGTCGCTACGACTGAGGCTATCATTATTGTCGGTGCTACCCCGGTCTTTGTGGACATAGATCCGAAGACGTTCAACCTTGATCCTGTAAAAATATCATCTGCAATTACAGATAAGACAAAAGCTATCTTACCGGTCCACCTTTATGGGCAGTGCTGTGCAGTGGATGAGATAATGCAACTGGCAACTGAAAAAGGGTTGAAAGTGGTTTTTGACGGTGCTCAAGCTATCGGTTCCAAATACAAAGGCTCCGCGATCGGTAAATATGGTGATGCTGCGACATTGAGCTTCTTCCCTACAAAGAACCTGGGAGGCTGCGGTGATGGAGGTATGGTACTTACCAACGATCCGGAAGTCGCCGAAAGAGCCCGTGAGTTGCGCGTTCACGGTATGGACGAGACCTATTCATACAGACGAATTGGTTATTGTTCCAGGCTTGATGAACTCCAGGCTGCAGCACTTATGGTCAAACTGCGTTACATTGAAAAGTGGAATGAAGCCAGACGGGCGAATGCGGCTTACTACATAGAACAGTTCAAGGACCTGCCAATAACGGCGCCAGTGCCTCTTGAAGAGAACTATCATACCTATCACCAGTTTACCCTGCGCTATGAGAAGAGAGATCTACTCAAAGCCGGATTGGCTGAGCGTGGAGTGGGGAGTGCAGTATACTATCCCAGCCCGTTGCATCTACAGAGAGCGTATGAGTATCTGGGTTACAAAGAGGGTGATTTCCCTGAGTCCGAGTTGGCTGCGCTTCAGGTATTGAGTTTACCTGTATATCCGGAGCTGTCCATAGATGAAAGAAACACTGTTGCCAGTGCGGTGGTTGCGACAGTCAAATCGATCATGTAGGAGAGGGAACATTTTATGAAAGCGATGATACTTGCGGCCGGGGTTGGTTCCAGACTTGATCCACTAACCCGAAATATTCCAAAACCGATGGTTCCGATAGTCAATAAACCTGTTATGGAGCACATTGTCGAAAGACTTGTCCGGTCCGGTTTTCAGGATATTATGATAAATGTCCACTATCTGGGCGAGCAGATTATGGAGTATTTCGGTGATGGCCGCAAATGGGGTGCCAATATCCATTTTTCACCTGAAGAAGAGCTTTGGGGGGACGCTGGAAGTGTCAAGCGCTGCGAGAGTTTCTTTGATGAAGATACGTTCCTGGTAGTCGGTGGAGACGACTTGACAGATGTCAGTTTCGACCGACTTATAAGATTCCACAAGGAAAAAAGGGCTTCTGCTACTATCGCTCTTTCATTGGTCGATGATCCATCCGAATACGGTATTGCCTTGCTGAATGAAAGGGGACGGATTACCCGGTTCCTTGAAAAACCTAAGGGTGAAGTAATGTTCAGCAACTCGGCCAATACTGGCGTATATGTTTTTGACCGGCAGGTATTGGAGCTGATCCCAAAGGGTGTAAAGTATGGCTTTGGCCATAACCTGCTGCCGTTGCTGTTGGAACAAAAATCCAGGTTCTATGGGTATCTTACCTCCAGTTACTGGAAGGACGTAGGAAGCCTGAAGCAGTATCACGATGCCCATAGAGACGCGATGAGTGGGCGTGTGGATATAAAGCTGCCGGTTCCTGAACAGAGAAAGTATGTTTGGATGGGGGAAAATGTCGAGATAGACCCGACAGCGGAAATCGGTTATCCAGTGGTTATAGGTAACAACTGCCGTATAGAAGCCGATGCTAAAGTGTTAGAATACTCGGTGTTGGCTGACGATTGTGTTGTTGAGTCAGGAGCTACTGTAAGGGAAAGCATACTGTGGCAGGGTGCTACGGTTATGCAAAATACTATGTTGGAACGTTGCGTTGTTGGTGATCATTGTAAAGTGAAATCCAATGCAGCTGTATTTGATGGTGTTATTGTAGACCCAATCCGCAGAAATGCGTTGTAAGTAAGGAAAGGCAATATTGAACGATATTATGAAACCCATAGAGTGTACAGAGATCTTAGGATGCAGAGTACACGATGTGGATATGGACACTGTGTTGAATGCAGTGCAAGGGTTTGTTAATAATCAGGCTACGCATCAAATTGTCACAGCTGATGCTAGTGCCATTGTGATAGCACAGTCTGACCCGGAATTTAAGGATATTGTAAATTCTGCCGATATCGTCAGTCCTGATGGTGTCAGTATAGTTTTAGGTTCCAGGTTTTCCTGCAAGCGAATTCAAGTCAGAGTTAGCGGTGTGGACATCAGTATGAAAATACTGGAGATGGCTGCACGGGATGGCTTTTCGGTGTTTTTCTTCGGCGCGGCCCCAGGTGTTGCTGATAAGGCTGCAGAAAAGATGGTGCAGCAATATCCGGGCTTGGTAGTAGCTGGAACCCGCAACGGATTTTTCGATGATGACAAAGATACAGATGCAATAGTTGAACAAATAAAGTCATCCGGCGCAAAAGTACTATTGGTTGCTCTTGGAATCCCGAAACAGGAAAAATGGATAAGACGCAACATGAGCAAATTGGGAGTTGGTGTAGCTATTGGTGTTGGCGGGACCTTCGATGTAATGTCGGGTTTGGTCAAAAGAGCACCGGTATGGTATCAGAAACATGGGCTTGAATGGCTTTACAGGTTGTCAAAGGACCGACGCAAGATAGCTAAAGTGCTGTTGCTGCCGAAGTTTGTGTATATGGTAATTGCTCAGCGTTATGCTAAAGGATGCAACCACTAAGGTTTGTGGTTGATATGATAATAATAGGACATAAATTCTGAAGTGTTGCCGATAAGAAATATTAGGAAGTAGAATCAATCCCCTTAACCTTGTTCTCCAAAAGGGGGACCAGGTAGGTTATATTAGACATAGCATTGTAGATGATGGGTGAGGTTGCTTGTAAGATATGAGTTGTTCTTGTTGTGATAGTAGTCTTCTAATTGTTGGTAGCGTTGCATTTGATTCAGTGAGTACGCCTTCGGGAGAAGTTGAAAGAGCTTTAGGTGGAGCCGCTGTGTATTCTTCGGTGGCTGCGGGTTTTTTCTGTCCTGTCAGGCTTGTTGGAGTCGTAGGTGAGGATTTCCCGAATGAGCATGTGGAATTTTTAAACAGACATAACGTAAATACAGATGGTCTTCAGGTTGCAGATGGCAAAACATTTCATTGGAAAGGTTCTTATCAAGGGGATATGAACCAGGCAAATACAATTGCTACTGAACTCAATGTTTTTCAGGATTTCCATCCGGATTTACCTGAGTCTTATAAATCGAGCAAATATGTTTTCCTTGCGAATATTGATCCCGATCTGCAGTTAAAAGTTCTGGATCAGGTTACTGATGCAAAGCTTGTTGCGTGCGATACAATGAACTTCTGGATATCCGGTAAGAAAGACAGGCTGATAGAGGTTCTTAAGCGCGTAGATATTGCGTTTCTTAACGATGCTGAAGCCAGGCAGTTGACCGGTGAGACAAATATCACGCTTGCTGCTGAGAAGATAAGAAAAATGGGACCGAAGTATGTAGTCATAAAAAAGGGTGAGCACGGAGCTCTGATGTACTGCCACGATGACACTTGTTTTTCTGCAGCCCCATATCCGTTAGTGGACGTAGTTGACCCAACAGGTGCTGGAGATAGTTTTGCCGGTGGGTGTATGGGTTATCTGGCCAGTTCAGGTGGCACTACTGAAGACGACTTGAGGCGTGCAGTGGTGTACGGTAGTGTCCTTGCATCGTATAATATACAGGATTTCAGTCTCAACAGATTCAGAACTCTTACGCAGGCAGATATACGTACCCGCTTTGAGCAAGTGCATAGGCTGGTAAATTTTACTCTTGAGTGATTATTCTACTGCATTATTTTTGTTTTACCGTTGACTATAGAGCTAGTTGTGCCTATAATCATACGAGTGATGATATGTTTGCTTACTATATTTGAGATCAGCACTAATGTGTATCAGGTGGTTGTTTAGCCTGGTACAAAGGTAGAGTTTCATGCAAGACGATACAAAGAATCCACAGGATCAGGGAGATACTCATATACGTAGGTTGTCAGCAGTAGATGGAGCTAGTGATGCTTTGGCATGTGACAAAGTGTCAGTCTCTGATTTGGCAATCCATCTAACTAAACGAAAGAATTCGTCTACTGTTTCCAAATTGGTTACTACACCTGCGAATATAGCTCCCAGGATTCCAGTCCTTGACCGTATTTCTGATGCAGTTTGTATAGCTGATGCCGATCTACAAATAGTAGAATGCAACAAGGTGTTAAGAGACTGGTATGGTGGAAATGCTGCGCTTGCAGGTCAATCTTGCCGTAGCTTATTCGGCCATGTATTTGAGCAAATAGACAGAGAACTGTTGCAGCCTCTTGCGACAGGATCGCAACCTGCTCCGATGGAAGCATATATTCGAATCCGTAAGAATAAGGGTATATGGGCAGAAGTATCTGCATTTCCCTGGACGCTCGAGGATAATGAAACGCAAGGTGTTATCATTATTATTAGAGATATTACTCGACTAAAGACTGCTGAAAATGAAGCTATTCACAAAGCCAATGATCTTGGATTAGTCAATACTGTTGCACGTTCACTTGGACGATCTTTGGCAATGACTGAGACCCTTGTCAGCATAAAGACAGCGATGAGTACGTCTGATTTATTAGTTGGTGGACGACTGTTGATATATGATCCTGCTATTGAATTGCTCTGGCAGGGTGTAGCCTGGGGAGTTGCTGAGGGTATCGCATTCCAACCTGTGCCTGTTTCAGAATTCTATGCAGAATATATAGTTTCCAGACCCGCGGTAGTTCATGGACAGGACCATCAAAATGTTACGTCTACCGGGCATGCCTTGAAAGATTATGCTTCTTGGTGTGTTCCAATTGTCTCGGACAACGATCTCCAGGGCATGATGGAACTGTTCTCCAGCTCTCATTCGGAGTTTGATCCGGGTAGACGTGGATTCTACAGATTGTTGGGTCAACAAATTGGAACTGCTATGCAAAATGCCAGACTCTACGAAGAGGTAAGAGCAGGCAGGGAGAGGCTTAAAGCACTTTCTGCAAACCTGGTACAAGCGGTTGAATCAGAGCGAAGAAATCTGGCACAGGACTTGCATGATGAGGTCGGCCAGGCGTTGATGGCACTGCAACTCGCAATTGGACTTAGTTCCAGGGATATGGGAACAGAGCATAAGGCTCAAATAAGAGACCAGCAGGCTATGGTTTTTGAGTTGACGACTCGTATACGTGAGTTGATAACCGATATGCGGCCTGGAGTTTTGGAAGATGAAGGACTGATTGGTGGCATTCAGTGGCACATAAACAGGTTACCCAAGCTCTCAGATCTCAGTGTTTCATTTACGAGTTCAGGAATGGATGACCGTAGGTTTATTCCAGAGGTTGAAACGGTATTTTTCAGAATTGCTCAGGAAGCACTTACGAATGTTGTTAGGCATTCGGATGCAAGTTCGGCCGAGTTAAGCATTGATTTTGATGGTGATATACTTCGACTAACTATTATCGACGATGGACGGGGCTTTGATGTATACTCCAAGCTAGCCCATTCAGGACATTATGGATTAGTAGGGATGTTTGAAAGAGCTGAAGCGATCAATGGGACGCTTAACATAGACTCATCGCCTGCAGGTGGAACCAAATTAACACTTTCGGTGGGTGCGCAGGCAATACACCAGGGGTAAAGGACAAAACGATGATAACTGTTCTTCTTGTAGATGACCACAGTATTATACGTCAGGGTCTCAAGGCTCTTCTTGAAAGAGAAGGGGATTTTACTGTCGTATACGACACTCAGGATGGATTGGAAGCCATTGAGGCAGCTGAGAGGCTGTGTCCTGGCATTGCTGTGGTGGACATGATGATGCCTGATACCGACGGCGTAGAAGTTACAACCCGCTTGAGGGAAGTCAGCCCGGACACAAAAATACTTATACTGTCCATGTGTGGAGATGAAAAGGAAGTTAAGAGAGCCCTGAATGCAGGAGCATCCGGGTATATTCTCAAGGAAACCACAATGGATCTCCTGGTACATGCCGTTCGCCAACTGGTGGCCGGAAGTATGTATCTGGGGCCTGGCATACTGGAGAATGCTGTTGCAGCGTATTTAGGAACCGCTACGCGTAATTCGGGTGAGCCAGTAGCTCAGTTGTCGGTTGATTCACTTACAAGGCGTGAAGTTGAAGTTCTTCAGCTTATTGCACAAGGTTGCACAAATGGGACTGTTGCTACCCAGCTTAAGATCAGCCCGAGGACCGTTGAGGTTCACAGGGCCAACATACACCGTAAACTAGGTGTGCACAGTCAGGCAGAGATTATTCGCTACGCAATTAAGCAGAATCTTGTTACCATATAACATCGAACTACTAGATATAAATATGGGAGACCGCAAGGCCTCCCATATTCATCTCAGCCGCCTAAACCTACCAAGCCTCTGATTCGTTACACTAATTACGTTTCCACCGTGTAATTATTTGCCTGCAATCCACCTCGTTTTATCCTGTATTTCTGTTTTACTTAATTGGAACTACGTGTAACATTAAGTATTACTCCTAATAATACATTTCCGCTTATTGGCCGATAAAGTGACTAGGACGGGTCTGTGATTGCAGGTGGCCATTCAGTATTATGTGGCCTGCAACATGCAGTCGTTATTTGGAGTAGATGTTTTGCTCAGGTCGGACAGTTCAGTGTCATATGAAAATAATAGTAATAAGCCTGCTGAGGACGAGATAAGGCTTCGGAAAATACTGGACAACGTTCAGTGTGGAGTGCTTGTTGTTGACCCGTTGTCTTGCCGTATTGTAGATGCGAACAAGACTGCCCTTGATATGATGGGAGTGGGACGCAGAGAGGCTATAGGTTGTTCATGTCAGCGGTTTTTGTGCAGATCTTTCCAGGGTGAGTGCCCCGTAGTATATCTTGGACACTGCTTTGATCGCTCTGAAGACGCTCTGCTTTCCGTGGAGGGTGAACTCAGAACCGTCATTAGAACTGCAGTTCCCATAAACCTCGATGACTCCAACTATCTGTTGGAAACATTCACAGATGTGACCCAACTTCGTCAGGCTGAGGCTGCGCTTTCACTTTTTGATGCAGCAATACATTCGACCACTGAAGGTATCTTAGTTACTGATCTTGATGGACGGGTTGAGAGTTTTAACACAACATTTGCTGAGATGTGGAGCATTCCTTCATCCATATTACAGGCTGGAGACTACAATGCCTCGATGCCTTACATTCTTGATCAGTTGGAATTTCCTCAGACATTCCTGGAGAAGTTTGAAAAAGTAAAAAGTAATCCTGATAACCCGGAATATCAGATTGTGCGACTGACTGATGGAAGAATATTCGAATGGACAGCGAAATCCCAAAGAGCTGATGGGCGTACAATTGGCAGCGTATTCTCCATGAAGGATGTTACTGAACGTGAAAGCGCCAAGCTGGAATTGAATGATGCCAAGGAGGCTGCTGAAACGGCGAATAGAGCAAAAGGGGAGTTTCTGGCCAATATGACCAGTGAGATCAGAACCCCGCTCCTTGGCATAATTGGTACTACCGAGTTGGTACTGGATACCAGGCTCTCCTCTGAACAGCGCAGCTATATGGAAGCCATAAAATCTTCGTCTGATTCATTGCTTTGGGTCATTAATGATTTATTGGATTTTTCGAAAATTGAAGCCCGGAAGATGGAACTTGATGCCATTGTATATGACTTGAGGGAGAAGATCCAGGAGCTCTGTTCGGCTATTAGTGCACAGGCAAAAAAGAAAAAGCTACGCTTTTCATGTGTTATCTCTGACGATGTCCCGCAGTTCCTGATTGGAGATCCAATGAGGCTGGGACAGGTAATCGCGAATCTGTTAGCAAATGCAGTTAAGTTTACAGACAAAGGCAGTGTGAAACTGTTTGTGGAAACAGAGTCGCGTTCCGAATACGAGGTTGGGTTAATAGTCAGAGTCACGGATACCGGAATAGGAATCCCTGAAGATAAACGTGCAAGGATTTTTGAGTCGTTTGAACAAGTGGATGTAGCTAATTCCAGACGATATGGAGGAACGGGACTTGGTCTTGCTATCTCTTCTCGTCTGATCGAAATGATGGGCGGCAGGATGTGGGTTGAGAGCGAAATGGGTATAGGCAGCACGTTCTGCTTTAATATTTCGCCGAGAATACCTGCAGATTGTTCCAGAGATAGTGTGGTGAACGGTGTATTGTGTGGAGACTCAGAAGAGTCCAATGGGTCTTTGGTAGACCTAAGCTCCACAGATGCGCCAGGGCTTCGAGTATTAGTGGCGGAATCTGGTCTTGTGAACCGTAAACTGGCAGAAAAGGTTCTGCAGAAGAGCGGTAATGTTGTTACTGTTGTGGGCAATGGAGAGGCGCTTCTTGATGCACTAGACAGCAGTAATTACGATATTGTGTTACTAGACGTAGAAATGGCCGGTCTGGATGGTTTTCAGCTAACTGATCAAATCAGGAAGCATGAGTCTTTTTCCGGGATACATATTCCTGTAATAGGAATGACCAACCGAACGATGAAAATCGACAAGGATAAATACCTGCAAGCGGGTATGGACGGATATATATCAAAACCAATCCGTTCAGAGGAGCTTATTGCTTTAATCAAGAAAGTAGTGAGAGCAGAGAGCGGGAGTCGGCTGGAGGCTTCTTCTGTAGTCAACCTTGGTGAATTGATGAACTATGTTGGTGGTGACAGCGGACTACTCAATGAGATCATAGACCTCTTCCTCAGTGTATATGAGAATACTATACAAGACATGCAGGTGGCATTGGAAGCATCTGATATGCAAGCACTTACCCGGCTTGCACACAGGATGAAAGGAAGTGTAGGCAGTTTTGCAGCCCATCAGGCATATGAAACATATTCTGCGTTAGAGAGAATATGTATTTCCGGAGATATTTATGGTGCATCAGCAGCTTTGAATACGGCGGAGACCGAAACGTGGAGATTGGTCAACTATCTCTATTCCCTCCGTTCGGAGGATGCAGCATGAGAGTCCTGATAGTTAATGATGAACCTATTCTGACCAAGCTGATGGAATCAATGGTGGAGCGCTGGGGTTATGAACCTGTTATTGCTCGAGATAACATGGCATTGTCAATTCTGCTGGAAAATAATCCTCCGGGACTAGTTATCCTGGACAACAGATTTCCTGCAATAGAAGAGGCGTCTGCGTTCAGAGAACTGCGTGAAAAGGGAAGTTTTGGTCAGGCCTATGTTGTTGTACTGGTTGACAGAGACGGGCAGGATGAGGTACGTAGTTGGCTGGATGCAGGGGCAGATGACTATGTCGTAAAACCGGTTGATCCAAGCGAGTTGAAAGCCAGGCTGCAGTCAGGGCGGCGCATTGCCGAATTGCATGGAGCACTGCTGTATGCTCAGGAAGTGGTAAAGGAGCAGGCAACACATGACCCACTCACTGGACTTCCAAACAGGAGTCTGTGTAAACAGAAGCTTGATGTGGCACTTACAGAAGCAATCAATAAAATGGGTATGCTTGCTGTTGCTTATCTTGACCTGGACAATTTTAAATTCATAAACGATACTATTGGTCATACATATGGCGATTTACTATTGAAATCTGTAGCAGAGAGACTGAAAAACTGCTTAAGGTCTGGAGACATTCTTTCCAGGATGGGTGGAGATGAATTTACAATTGTGATTCCCAATATATCCTGCCCGGAAGATGCAATAGTTGTCGCGCGGAAGGTCCTCAGCGCACTGAGCGCCAGTTTCCAGCTTGGAGGTAATGAGTTTTTCATATCTTCAAGTATCGGGATTACAATATTCCCATTGGATGGACAGGATGCTGATACATTGATTCGCAATGCAGATTCAGCCATGTACCATGCTAAAGAAGATGGAAAGAACAACTTCCACCTGTTCACCGAGTCACTCAACTTTGAAACCACTCGACGTCTGCAGACTGAGAGCAGTCTGCGCAAAGCTCTGGAGCGTGGAGAACTACGGGTATTCTACCAACCAAGGATGGATATTCAGAGCGGGATGATTGTGGGTTGTGAGGCCTTGTTGCGGTGGGAGCACCCTACCAGAGGTTTGATTCCTCCAAACGAATTCATTCCGGTTGCTGAGGAAACAGGTGTCATAGTTCAGATGACACGTTGGGTCTTGCGGCAGGCTTGCCGTCAGAATAAACAATGGCAGGACAAAGGTTATCCCAAGATCGATGTAGCGGTGAACGTGTCGGCTCGCGATTTCCGGGACTCAAATATGTTGGAGACGGTTACCGAAGCTATACGCCTCACAGGACTTGATCCGTCTTATCTCGATATCGAAATAACGGAGAGCGTTTTGATGAAAAACGTTGATACAGCAGTAAGAGTGCTTTTGAGTATCAGGGATATGGGAGTCCGAGTTTCTATCGATGATTTTGGAACGGGATATTCTTCACTCAGTTACCTTAAGCGGTTTCCGATTGATGCAGTCAAAATAGACCGCAGTTTTGTGAAAGATATCACAACCAACCCCGACGATTCCGCTATTGCTGGAGCAGTGCTGGGTATGTCACATGCAATGAACCTGCGAGTAGTTGCCGAAGGGGTTGAGACCCGGGAGCAACTAGACCATCTGGCTTCATTGGGTTGTGATGAAATGCAGGGCTATCTGGTCAGTAAACCTGTCCCTGCAGAGGAGTTCGAAGCTTTCTTAAGGAAGCCAAAGCTTCTGGAAGTAGACTATTCCGACAAAGCAGCATAGATTCTCCGGATTATACAGACAAGAGTTCAACAGAAATATAACGCAGACAGCCCGGTGTAAGCCGGGCTGTTTTGCATGAGATATTCACTTGTTCAATCTTTAGTTGGGCTGGATACTATCGCTGGCCCAAAAACAAAATATGATACATCATCCTTAGCTGCACAATAGATATCCAAATTAATTATATGCAAATAGAGGCGTAATGTCTATAGTTTGCAAGCAGTATTTAAGAATAGCTCTTTAGTACTACGCAAATTGTAATAATGCAGTATTCTGCATGTTTTGTGGCGAAATCTGATGCTGTATTGAGATGTTCAATCAAATAATCTGAGTCTGGACCACGGAATTAAAAATATTTAAATATTTGCTTGCCAGTATATCTATAAGAGAGGATGCATGATATAATCACTAAAGTATACGGTGCATGCACTGTAGGTAACACTTGAATGTAAAAAACGATACTAAATGATTGGATATGGGCAGTATCCATTGGTTGTGCTGGACCTCCAGGTGCACACTGGGGTGGATGGATAGGTATAAAGGGGCGCGTTAATAACTGGTTTGATAGAGAATAACTGCTAAACAAAGGTTGGCAAAAGGGTGCGATCGTTACAAATCACTCCTTTTCCGGTCAGCAAACAATTGTAGGAGTTTATCTAGCCAGCTTTATTCACGAAGCTTCGCTTTTGCCCGGCAGTAGGGGTATAAAGCTGAGTCAATCATGAATAATGCGGGTTAGTAACAGAAAATCTCAGGCTCACCAGCCTTATACTTTAAAACTGAATAAATAATTTTGCAATTATAGTTCACGAAGTCTTTTTTGCATGATATAATCACTAAAGTGGACAGTTTAATCACTGTAGGCAACACATAAAAAGCAACATTGTCTAGATGGAGGTTATGATGGTTAGAAAGAACGGCTTTACACTTATTGAATTACTGGTTGTTATAGCGATTATCGCTATACTTGCAGCTATTCTTTTCCCGGTCTTTGCAAAAGCCAGGGAAAAGGCAAGACAATCTGCCTGCCTCAGTAATATGAAGCAGATCGGAAACAGCTTAATGATGTATGCCCAGGACTATGATGAGGGTATCCCTACCTATGATCCCGTTGTAGGAAGTAGTTATGCAGGTCCCTGGAATCTGGATCCATACATCAAGAACCTTCAGGTATGGGTTTGTCTAAAGTGGACCCCTTTGTCAATACAATAAAGTGCTGATATTTAAGTTAGGTATTTCTCCTTTGATAGATTGACTGAACATTCTTTCTTTCCCTTGCCCATATGCTATTTTTATGTCCAAGT
>Ga0073936_10000070_pt1 | contig 122248 bp, 108 predicted proteins | sample AliMusrvi5mmetaG_FD_87041 | JGI IMG/M metagenome (GOLD analysis project Ga0073936, IMG submission 87041) | Freshwater lake bacterial and archeal communities from Alinen Mustajarvi, Finland, to study Microbial Dark Matter (Phase II) - Alinen... | ecosystem: Environmental > Aquatic > Freshwater... | reverse complement strand
GGTGTCGCTATGGGCCATGGCTCGGATCTCCTTGGTTTGTATGATCTTTTTCGCAAAATCATTATACCCCAAAGAGCGCTCCGAGCCTCCTTTTAGTGATCATTTATGAGACAGCAGTGATCCCGGATGTACTGCTAAGACGGCAGATTCAATATTGAAATTCTTGAAGAATTTTCAACCATCAGCCTGATCGTGAGGAAATGGAACACAGCGAAAGGAAGAGTTGTCTCTGTGCAGGCATTCCTAATGCATCGTGATCCACGGTCAGTCATTTCATAGAGTAATCTATCGTTGATTGTTGATTCTTCACAATCATTCCCCTGAAAAACCCAAAAGGAGCAGACTATGAAAGCACCAAAGGAAGAGGGAATCATCAAGAGAGTAGTGCAGAAGTCACTTATCGCTCTGGCGTTGTTGATGGCTGTTTTCGTATTGACGTTTCCCCGGATTGCGGCAGCTGCCACTGCCAGAGAGATTGATCGGGACGTAAACATTGCTTTAAGTAAGTTGTACCAAACCACCCCGGCCGCGAAAAAACTGTCCAAGGTCGCAAAGGGAATCCTGGTGTTTCCCAGCATCATTAAAGGCGGCTTCGTCGTTGGTGGTCAATACGGCGAGGGTGCGCTTCGAATGGGTGGGAAAACCACTGGTTACTATAATACCGTTTCTGCATCCTACGGGTTGCAGATAGGTGCACAATCCTTCGGATATGCCTTGTTTTTCATTGATGATAATGGGTTGAAGTATCTGGATAAAAGCGAGGGGTGGGAAGTTGGAGTCGACCCCAACGTTGTATTGGTGGATAAGGGAGCGGCTCGTGCGCTTTCTACGACCTCCGCCAAGTCAGGGATTTATGTTTTCTTCTTTAATCAGAAGGGGTTGATGGCTGATCTCAGTATCGAGGGGAGTAAAATTACCAAGATCACGCCGAAGAAATAAGACGGTAGAGGAAAAGAAAATTTTGATGAGTACTGTCCGGTTAGGCGGTTTTGCACATTCCTGACCGGACAGTTTTTTTTATCGCTTCAGGCGCACCACTTTAGATTGCAAATCCTGCTGGGATTTCTTCACCTACTGAGGAGCTCCCGTCCATCAAGAGACAACTCCAAGCAGCCCATTGCAAAAAAATCTTTCGCAAGCAGGTTGCATCAGTTACAGTCTTCGTTCAAGATTACGCGGCATACGGAATGTACACAGAAGATGGTTATGTTTGGCAACCACCAGGATCGATTGATCGGCCGGATGCTTGATCAGTCGCTGATCTCGGGATTTTTTCTATTCAGCATTGAGACCTTGGCCCTCTGGCGCCGAGTAGCCTTGATGGAAAGATTTTTTTACGCAATATCTAAAATTGGCCAATATCAGGAGGAGATATCATGAACAAAATTTGCACGTTTTTCGCTTACGCAGCTCTAGCTGTTACCCTGTCTGGATGCGGCATGTTCGGCACGTCCACGATCAACCCCAACTACACTTCCGCCAATCCCGAGCTGATGCGTATCGGTGGCGATGCGCCGGGCAACAAGGAACCGGAGCACCTCAATCTAGGATCCTATTGCCTCCAGGTTGTCGACAAATGGAAAGCCGACGGAAAAACACCGGATGGCCAGATGATCTGGACCAAAGACAGTTTTCGCAAGGTGACTCCTTGCCGGTAAGATCTGTTGCTCGGCAATAATGATCTGGTTTTAATCCGTTCATGAATCAACCTGCTGACAGCAGTTACCGAGAGGTTGCCTTCCGCCTGTCGGGTAACTGCCGTTAGCAGGACCAACACAACGCCGGAAGATTCCCCCAAAAGCTTTACAATCATCCCCAGCACTTCCTTTCTGACCACCCCTTCTTCGCACCGCAACAGCACCGGCCGGATGGGCATCGTTTTGCCAAGCGCGCACAATCAACACTACCTTGTCGATACAGCAGCAGGAGTCGGTATGCTCGCGAGGTGGGTGTCCAGGAAAGGAGAGCGATCCATTGCACCCTTTCTCCCCAAAGCATGGTAGAGTGTTGCCTTGGACATGACCGAAACTTCGAGGAGTTGTTCGTGTTGCCAACAGCCGCTACCCGTGCAGCGCCTACCTGTTTGTGCGCCTTTTTCAGAGAGGTGTTTGCCGGATGAACCAGAGTTACCGTATTATCAGAGGGAAGAATCATGGATACCTTGGACCTGAAAAAAGAATGTTCGGCCTTGAACAGGCTGACACCTGAACATATTCTGCAGCAGGTCGAATCGGCGCTGGGGATCTCCTGCACTAATCTGTGCCGGCCCTATAACAGCTACATTAATCGCGTCTATGAGCTGGAGGATAGAGACGGCAATGGCCTGGTTGTCAAATTCTACCGACCGGGACGATGGTCACGGCAAGCCCTGCAGGATGAACATGATTTTCTGTTGGAACTGGCAGCGGAGGAAATACCGGTCATTGCCCCGCTTCCCTTGCAAAAGGGTGGTACGCTTGGGCAGTATGAAGACATGTTCTTTGCCGTTTTTCCACGAAAAGGAGGGCGGTGTGTTGATGAATTCAATGATGATCAATGGCTGTCGATCGGTACCCTACTAGGGCGCACGCACATGGTGGGGGCAAGAAAGCTGCCGCAGGAGAGAGCCCGGATGCACCCGGCGGTAACAACGGCGGCTCAGGTGGCCTTCATCCGCAACAGTGGATTGGTTCCGGACGATTTGATGGGACCCTATACCCAGATCACTACCCGCATCATTGATGCCATTCAGCCCTTGTTTGCCCACAGCGAATCGATCCGAATTCATGGTGATCTCCATTCGAGCAACCTCATCTATCGTCCGGGAGAGTCCTTCTTCCTGATCGATTTTGACGACATGGCTATTGGGCCACCGGTCCAGGATTTCTGGATGCTCCTGCCCGGCCCCCTTGATGATTCATTTGTTGCCGTGGATTTGTTGCTCGAGGGCTACGAAACCTTCCGGCCGTTTGATCGAACCAGTCTCCGCCTGATCGAACCGTTACGGGCCATGCGTTTTATCCACTATTCCGCCTGGTGCGCGCATCAGGTGGTTGAGGATGGGGCCACCAGCGTTGTGCCTGATTTCGGCTCGCGCCAGTATTGGCAAACAGAGATCGATGAACTCGTTGACCAGTTGGAACGCATCAAAGAGGGCGGACGACCAAGCGGCAATTCATTTTAAGAGAGGTTCGGAGAGGTTTCAGGATATGGCATTGCGACGATGGTGGCTGGACGAACGTACCCGGAGCCGCTGCTCGATTGCATCCAGTCAGCCTGTCAAGCATCCGATAAGAATAGGCAGAAGCACGGCCGTCAGCAGGCCATTGAGGGCCATTGCCAGGGCCGCAAAAGCCCCGGCGGTTTGATTTCTTTGAATGGCCTGCGCCGTGCCGATGCCGTGGGAGGCGACGCCCAGCGCCATGCCCCGGGCTGTTTCATCATGAATTTTCAGGCGATCCAGGACCAGGTCGCCAAGTACTGCCCCGATGACGCCGGTCAGCACCACTGCAACTGCAGTCAGCGACGGTAACCCCCCGATCTTTTCAGAAATGCCCATGGCAATGGGTGTGGTCACAGATTTGGGAGCCAGAGTCAGCAGGAGAATTCGTTCTCCGCCCAGGCACCAGGCAAGACCTACGGCGCTTATGATGGCGGTCAGCGAGCCCACCAGTACGGTGATGGCAATAGGTACAAAGGCTTTTCGGATGACCTCAATTTCACGGTAGAGGGGAATGGCCAGGGCAACTGTAGCCGGTCCCAGTAGAAAGTGAATGAACTGAGCCCCGCTGAAATACGTTTGGTAGTCTGTGTTGCTGACCTTCAGCAAGAGAACCAGTGCGGCGACTGCCGTCAGCACCGGATGAAGGAACGGGTTGGCGCCAAACCTGCGGAAGATTCGGATGCCCAGCTGGTAAGCCAGCAGGGTCAGCGTTAACCACAGTAACGGGGTTGTCGATAATGAGACCCAGAATTGCGTCAGCTCACTCTGCATGGTGCGGCTCGTCGACATCTGGAAGGTGGCGGCGGTTGAGAAACTGCATGACTGCACCGGTCACCGCGATGGTCAAAACGGTCCCGATGAGGATCGCGGCTGCAATCGGCGCCCAAGACCTTGCCAGGAAATCAAGGTGGGTGATAATGCCGACTCCGGCGGGGACGAACAGCAGGGGGAGGTGACGAAGCAGAAAGCTGCCCACCTTTTCCAGATCAGATGGCATTTTGCGGCGAAGGACCAACCAACAGAACAAGATGACCATGCCGATGACTGGGCCGGAAATCGGCAGCTTGGTCACTCTGGTGATAATTTCGCCGATGAGCTGACACACGAGTATCAGCGTTAAATATGCCAGCATTATCAGTGTCCTCTTTTCCAGCTAACGGTTTGCACACTTCTTAGTGCGTCCCTAAAAAATAAATCTGTTACCTCTTACATATTTTTTTTCAACGAGGTTGGTTTGCTTTCATGCAAAATGCAGGCTTCAGTTTAGCGACGTACCACGCTCAAAATGATCAAGCATTACAAATTCCATATCTGTTTGGGAGGAATAGGTGACGGAGCCCGATCTTCCCCCCCTAGCTTCTCATTCTCGCCTCAATACCTTTTAAAAGTATACTTATTTCCCTGCACATCCTCGTCACCAAGGCACCAGAGTTTTCTTGAATCCCCTGTATGGGGCTGATGCATATCCCAGGCTCTGGTAGAAGGCCGGCGCCTGTTCTCTGGTGATCGCTGAAACAAGCATGATATATCGACATCCTCTGGCTTGGGCGATTTTTTCGACTGCTGCCATGAGCATCCTGCCCACCCCCTGGTGACGCCAGGTCTTGGTGACAATGACGTTTTCGATGACCATGAAAGGAATGCATTTGCCGATAAGATCGTGACAGACGATCCCAACCAGCGAACCGACGAGTTGTCCTTCCTTTTTTGCCCCCAGCAGATGGTAGTTGCTGTCTTTAAGAATGCGAGTGAAGAGTTCGCGCATCCTGTTGAGGTCGCTTGCTTCGTCAATCAATTCCTCCTGCAGGGCCATCAATTGCGGCAGATCATTTTCGGAGAGGGGGGTAATGTCCATTGTTGATTTTCCGTACAGGTGACAACCTAACACTCTTGCTAAGGAGCAGGGCAGAATTTCAAGTCTTCCGCTGTGCCGGAAAAGCTGAATGGTCGGCACAAAACGCTGCCTCCCGCGAATGCCGTGCTTTCGTTATCTCCGGGCGAACCCAGACGAGCAGCAGCGTTGCGGCAAGCAGGGCGCAGCCTCCGGAAAAGAAGAAGGCCACTTGGGGCTGAAAGGTCTGGTAGAGCCAGCCGAAGATGATTGATGCCGGGAGCAGCATGACACCGGCAATCAGGTTGAACCAGCCGAAGGTCGTGCCCTGTTGCCCGTCAGGGGCCAGGTCCGCCACCAGGGCCTTTTCCACCCCCTCGGTAGCGGCCATGAACAGACCGTAGCAGCCGAATAGGGCAAACAGGATGAGGCCGTCATGCTGGAGTTGGCCCAAAACCAGATAGAACAGTCCGTAGGCCAGATACCCGGCCGTCAGCAGGCGAATGCGACCAAAGCGATCGGAGAGTGCTGACAGCGGGGTTGAAAAGCACATTGCAACCGCGGACACCGTTGCCCATAAAAGCGGCACCTGCGCCTGATCCACACCCAAATCCCGAGCCCGCAGCAGCAGGAACATATTGGAGGAGTTGCCCAGGGTAAAGAGCGCCACCACCTTGAGATAGCGCCGGAAAGCGAGAGGCATGTCGTGCAAACGCCAGTCGAACGATTTGGCAGGCTGCGGGGTATGCTGCTCCGGTCCTCGGATCATGAGGGCCAGGGCAAGGCAGAGCAGGGCGGGCACAATAGACCACAGAAAGATTTCTTTGAGTTCCAGGCCGGCGCCCAGCAACAGGGCCGCGATGAGGGGACCGACAACGGCCCCGGCGTTATCCATGGCCCGGTGCAGGCCAAAGGCCAGGCCACGGTTCTCCGGTCCGGCGCTGGCTGCCAGCAGGGCATCACGCGGCGAGGTGCGCAGACCTTTGCCCACCCGGTCGGTGAAACGAAGAACGAGCAAAAAGGGCCAACTGGTGACCAGACCGATTAACGGTCGCCCCAGGCCCGCCAGGCCGTATCCGAACACAATCCACGGTTTGGCACGGCGGGTGCGATCGACAATCACGCCGGAGAAGAGTTTGAGCAGACTGGCCGTGGCCTCGGCTATGCCTTCGATGATTCCCATCGCCCTGGGGCCAGCCAGCAGCACCGAGGACAGGTAGAGCGGGATCAGCGGATAAAGCATCTCGGAGGCGGAGTCGTTGACCAGGCTGATCAGGCCGATCAGCCAGACGGCGCGGGGTAGGCGGCCTAAAGCACGCAGCATTCAGCGCTCTCCGCTCATGCCAAATTCAATCGGTGTCTTGACGTAGAAGATGTTGACCCCTTCCTCCTTGAGCCGGGCGAACAAGCGTTCGGCATCCCCCTCGCTCACCGCCAAAGTCACCTCCAGGGGCTGGTCGGCCAATTCGAAAAAGTGGGTGGAGCGCAGTTTGCGGTCATGCCCGAAGCCCTCCGTTGCCGAAATAAGGGTGGCGCCGCCGATGCCTAAGCTCCTGGCTTCTTCCAGGAGCCATTGGGCCAGGGAGCGGCCCCGGTGGTTGCGGTCCTGCTGGGTGAAAAAAGTCAGTTGAAATCCTTGCATGTGCATCTCCGTATTCAGAACCGTTTGATGAGGGCAACCGTTGCCAGGCCCAGGATGGTCATGGCCAGAGAGCCGGTAACGTGGATGGAAATGGCCGCGCCGGCCCAGAGGAGACGGCCCTGTTGCAGCAGGGTGACGACCTCAGCGGAAAAGGTCGAGAAGGTCGTGAGGCCGCCGAGAAAGCCGGTGATGATCAGCAGCCGCCATTCTGGTGCCAGGCTGGGCAGGCTGGTGAAGACCGCCACGGCGATGCCTATCAGGTACCCGCCGATCAGGTTGGCAGCCAAGGTGCCGGGCGGGATAGCGGGAAACAGGGCATTGAGCGATCGGCCGAGCAGCCAGCGTAAAACGGCCCCGGCCGAGGCTCCGACACTGATGGCCAAGATGGAGTTGAACATTTTTTTTCGATAACTCCTTACTACGATACAGATCGTTTCGATTTTGTGATAATTCGGCAGCGGTCAGCGTTGGACCTTGTCAATGATGTCTCCTTTCGGGGAAAGGAGTTCCACCACCAGGGGCATGGTACCGACCGCGTGGGTGGAGCAGGCCAGGCAGGGGTCAAAGGCGCGGATCACGGCCTCGATCCGGTTGAGTAATCCTTCATGGAGCGTACCGTCAACTATATAGTGCTGTGCTGCCTGGAGGATGCCTTTGTTCATTGCCAGATTGTTATGGCCGGTGGCGATGATCAGATTGGCCCATTCGATCAGGCCATCTCCGGTGACCTTGTAATGGTGGATAAGGGTGCCGCGCGGTGCCTCGGTCATGCCGATCCCTTCGAGTTGATTAACCCCGGCCACGGCCCGAACATTTTTATCGAGAATCGTCGGGTCGGCAAGCAGGATTTCGATCATCTCCACCGCATGGAGAACCTCGATCAACCGGGCATAATGGTAATGAAAGGAGCTGCACACTGCTCCCTGCTCTAGCGCTTTGAAGTGGTACAGCTCTTGGTCGGCGAGATCGGTGCCGCAGTGCGTGGCAAGGTTGAGGCGGGCCAGCGGGCCGACCCGGTACATCCCGCCGGGATAACCCTGAGGCTTGTAATAGGGAAATTTGAGATAGGTCCAGGGTTCGACGGCCTCGCCGATATAGTTTTGATAGGTGCGGGGATCGAGCCGGTCGGCGACTAGAGCGCCGTCACCATCGATGATCTTGACTGTACCATCGTAATATTCGAGGCTACCCTCGGTGTTGCTCAGTCCCAGGAACAAGCTGGGGAACCGGGCAAAGACCTGGATATATTCGTCGTACTGTGCAAGTGTTTGTTTGAATCGTTCCAAATGGTTGCGTATTAGCGTTTTGATCTCCGAGATTTCGCTGAGGATGGTTGCCCTCGCTGTTTCCTCCAAAGGAGTGTTGACGCCGCCGGGCACCACCCAGGCCGGGTGAATCCGCCGCCCGGCCAGCCGCTCGATCACTTGCTGACCAAATCTGCGCAGTCGGATGCCGTCGCGGGCGAATTGGGGATCAGCCGCGGCAATACCAAAAAAATTGCGGGTTTCCGGCGGATGGTCCATGCCCAGGAGGAGATCCGGAGCAGACAGGTAAAAGAAACTCAGCGCATGGGACTGGATGAGTTGACCAAAATTGAGGATGCGCCGCAGGTTTTTCGCGGTTTGGGGAATCGTGACTGCCAGCAACTGGTCGCAAGCCTTGGCTGAGGCCAGTTCGTGGCTGACCGGACAGATGCCGCAGGTGCGGGCGGTCAGCGAGGGCATCTCGAAAAAAGGTCGGCCCTCGACGAATTTTTCAAAACCCCGGATCTGGGTGACCTGAAAATGGGCATCATGGACCAAGCCGGAAGGGGCAAGGAAAAGGCTGATTTTGGCATGGCCTTCAATACGGGTGACCGGCTCGATGGTGATTCGCTTCTCCATGACCATCTCCTAGGCGCCGAAACGGGTGTTCAGGTGCAGGTCAGCGATCCGGCCTTCGATCAGGGCGGTGAGGGCAGTAAACAGGGTGTCTGCTGAGGGCGGGCAGCCGGGGATAAAGAGATCGACCTTGACGAAATTGTGCAGCGGCAGGGCCTGGTTGTGCAGAGTCGGCAATTCTGTGGCCGGGATCTGCGGGTTGAACGTTTCGCGGTCGAGATAGACGGCAGCCATCACTTTATCCACACCGCAGCTATTGCGCATGGCCGGGACATTGCCGGTGACAGCGCAGTCACCGAGCGCGATCAGCAAGCTGGACCGCTCCCGCACAGTCCGCAATTTGTGTTCGTCTTCCGCCGAACTGATGGCCCCCTCGATGCAGGCGATATCCACTCCCTCGGGAAAAACTTTGGCATCAACCAGCGGGCTGTAGACAATATCAACTTTACCCACCAGGTCGAGCAGTCGCTCGTCCATATCAAGCAGCGACATGTGGCAGCCGGAACAGCCGTCGAGCCAGAGGGTAGCGAGGCGCAGTTTCTTCATCGTCGTTCCATGGTACGATTGAGTACAAGGTAGGGGAGGGAGGGGCGTTTCTTCAGCATCTCGGCTACGGATTTGCCCTTTTCAGAAAGTGCCCCGGTCGGGCAGACGTGGACGCACTTGCCGCAGCCGGTGCAGGTTTCAGAGACGCCCCAGGGGGTGTCGAAATCCGCAATAATCAGGCTTTGAATGCCGCGATTCTTCACGTCCCAGGTGTGCGCGCCCTCTATCTCACCGCAGACCCGTACGCAACGGGTGCAGAGGATGCAGCGGTTATGGTCAAGGACAAATCGGCTGTGAGAGGCATCGACCGTCAAGGCGGGGTACAGGTAGGTGAAGTTGACATGGTCCACCTCGTGCTCGCGGGCCAGGTCTTGGAGTTCGCAATGGCCGTTGGAGACACAGACCGCACAGACGTGGTTGCGCTCGGAAAAGAGCAACTCGATAATTGTGCGTCGGTAGTGGCGCAGTTGTTCGGTATGGGTGGTGACCTCCATGCCTTCCTGGATGAGGGTGACGCAGGCGGGCTGCAGCTTGGCGTGGCCTGCGATCTCGACCATGCACAGCCGGCAGGAGCCGTGAGCGGAGAGCCCTTCCAGGTAGCAGAGGGTCGGGATGGAGATGTTGTTCTCACGCGCCACCTGGAGGATGGTCTCTGAGGCAAGCCCGCTGACATGTAGGCCGTTAATGGTCAGGGTGACGATCTGCGCGGTCATGGTTGGCCCTCCAGGTGCGAGTGGGCGGGGTCCACAATTCGGTCGAGGTATTCCTGGCGGAAATACTGCAGCGTGCTGAGGACCGGATTAGGGGCTGACTGGCCAAGGCCGCAGAGGCTGGTGTTTTTTACCAGGTCGCAGAGCCTCTCCAGGGTGGCGAGATCGGTGTCGGTGGCTGTCCGGTTGCAGAATTTTTCTAGCAGGCCGTGGATCTGGGCGGTCCCTACCCGGCAGGGGATACATTTGCCGCAGGACTCATCCCTGCAAAATTGTATGAAATATTTAACCAGCTCAACCATGCTGGTGGTCTCGTCGATCACGATCATACCGCCTGATCCCATGATTGATCCCAGCGCGCTCAGGCTCTCGTAGCTGACCGGGGTGTCGAGGTGTTCGGCCGGGATGCAGCCGCCCGAGGGGCCGCCGGTCTGGATGGCCTTGAAGGCATGACCGCCGGGAATGCCGCCGCCGATCTCAAAGACGATCTCGCGCAGGGTCGTGCCCATGGGCACCTCGATCAGGCCGGTGTGGTTAATTTTACCGGTTAGGGCAAAGACCTTGGTACCCTTGCTTTTTTCCGTGCCCAATCCGGCGAACCAGGTTGCGCCCCGGTTGATGATCAGAGGAATGTTGGCATAGGTCTCGACATTGTTGATTAGGGTGGGGCAACCCCAGAGCCCTTTTTCCGCAGGATAGGGTGGCCGGGGCCGGGGAATGCCGCGTCTCCCCTCGATGGATTCGATCAGGGCGGTTTCCTCGCCACAGACAAAGGCGCCGGCACCCAGGCGAATCTGGAGGTTGAGGTCAAAGGAGGCACCGCAGATGGCATGGCCCAGTAGATTTTTTTGCTGGGCCTCACGGATGGCCAGTTTGAGCCGCTTTACCGCCAGCGGGTATTCGGCACGCACATAAATGTAACCGCTGGATGCGCCGACCGCATAGGCGGCGATGATCATCCCCTCCAAGACCGCATGGGGCGTGCTTTCAAGAACAGATCGATCCATAAAGGCGCCGGGATCGCCCTCGTCAGCGTTGCAGACCACATATTTTTTCGTGCCCCCTGCCTTGGCAACCGTGGACCATTTGAGGCCGGTGGGATAGCCAGCCCCGCCTCGTCCCCGCAGGCCGCTCTCCTGGATCTGGCGGATGATGTCAATGGGCCGCATTGCCGTAATCGCCTTCAAAACGGCGGTGTAACCACCTGCCGCCAGATAGTCGTCGATGCTTTCCGGATCGATCCGGCCGGAGAGGGCCAGTACATTTTTGTGCTGCCGGGTGAAAAAGGGGAGGGTGGAGGGCAGTAACAGCCGTTGCACCGGTTCCTTACCCAGGGCGGCGATGATTTCAGCCGCATCGTGCGGACTTACAGTCTGGTATGAGATCTCCTCGGGCAGGATGAGGACCACTGGACCGAGGGCGCAGAGTCCCATGCACCCGACCTTGCGGACCAGGACGCGCTGTTCTAGCCCCTGGGCAGCGATGACTTCTCGCAATGCCTTGATGATCTCGTCGTTGTGCAGGCAGCCCAGCCCGGCACAGACCAGAATATGGTGGGCAAATCCGCTCAGGAATTGCCGCTGCGTTTCTGCAAATCGCTCCAACTCTTCACGCTGCATCGCCCCGCCACTCCTTGATAATTACGGTTGTGTCTGCAAAGCTCGTTTTGCCGGTAATCGTGCCGTCCGTGATGATTACCGGTGCCAGAGCGCAGGCTCCGACACAGCGGACCTCGACGAGCGAGAGTGTATTGTCTGGAGTAGTTTGGCCGGGAGTCAGGCCGTAGCGTTCCTGAAGCCAGGCGAGGATGCGGTCGTTGCCCTTGACATGGCAGGCAGTGCCGGTGCAGACGACCAGGGTGTGGTCGCCTTTGGGTTTGGTGTCAAAATGGTTGTAGAAGGTGGTGACCCCGTAGACCTTGCTGGGCGGGATGTTGAGCCGAGTGGCAATGTATTTGAGGGTGCTTATGTCAAGATAGCCAAAGGCATCCTGGGCAGCGTGCAGGGTTTCGATGAGGGCATCCGGCCGGTAATCATGGCGCTGCATGGCCAAGTCGACCATCTTCCATCGTTTGTCTTCCGGTCGGTGGTCGGGTTGAGCGGTGGGCATGCGGTGGTTCCTTTAAGGGAAAAGGATTTGTGATCGCTCCGGGAAATGCAACGGTCCACAATATATCTTTTCCGATTTTTACCACAGTTGCAACGCTTCTTTTGGCTCGTCGGTTCATGGTCAGCCGCTTCCCTTCTTTTTTGCATACAAATGTACATATTTGTCATTTTTCGTGGGAATAAATTACAACGGTGAGCTGTAATTGCGATAAGCGTGGTGGTGTTGATGGCGAATGTTGTTTATCTTGCTACAATTAAAGATGTTTTTAATATATTTAAGAGTTGGCATCGTCATTGCTTAAGAAAGAGTGTGTTTGTTCAGCGTCCCTGGAAGGGCAGGTCTCAACAGGAATACTAATAGAAAAGGGGAGGGGAGATGGGAAAATACAGAGACCGTCAGGGATGATTACCGATCAGGAGCGAGGAGAGGCTTGCTCTGGTTCGGATTGCCAGCAAACGGCTGGCGGAATCATTGAGATCGTTAGCAATATGGGCGGGCGGCAGAATGGCCTGGCCCGGTCAGCATTGCTAGCAATTTCAACAATCAGTGTATCGGCTTATAACCGATAAATGTTTCAACCATCATGGCAGGGGCGGATACGCTTACTCGCTGCCGGAAAAGGAGAGGTCCATGAAATTTGTCAGTGCAATAATTAAACCCTTTAAGTTGAACGAGGTGCGGGAGAGTTTGACTGCTCTCGGCGTACAAGGAGTGACCGTGACGGAAGTAAAGGGCTTCGGTCGCCAGAAGGGTCATACCGAAATGTACCGCGGTGCGGAATACGTCATTGAGTTTTTACCTAAGCTGAAAGTAGAGGTGGCCATTGACGATAGTCAACTCGATCAGGTGGTTGAAGGCATTAAGAAGGCGGCTAATACCGGTAAGATCGGCGATGGCAAGATTTTTGTTTTCGATCTCGAACAAGTAATGCGCATCAGAACCGGCGAATCCGGTCCCGAAGCACTTTGATCAATAAGGGAGCCTTTTCATGAAAAAAATAATCGTTTTCTCTTCTTTGATGTTGGCGGTTTTGGCCGTCTTGGCTGTCGGCACTGGTTTTGCCGAGGAAGCCGCCGCCGTGGCTGCAGTTGTCCCCCCCAATAAAGGCGATACCGCCTGGATGATCGTTGCAACCCTTCTGGTTACCCTGATGACCATCCCCGGCCTCGCCCTGTTCTACGGCGGCCTGGTGCGTAGTAAAAACATGCTGTCCGTGCTGATGCAGGTGTTTACGGTTTTCTCTCTTTGCATGGTGCTGTGGGTTATTTACGGCTACAGCCTCGCCTTTACTGAGGGGAATGGATTTATCGGTGGATTTAGTAAAATTCTGCTCAAAGGCATTACTGTAGATTCGGTGGCTGCCACATTCAGTAAAGGGGTGAATATACCGGAGTTGATCTATGTTTTTTTCCAGGCCACCTTTGCCGCAATCACTCCGGCCTTGATTTTGGGTGCCTTTGCCGAACGAATGAAGTTCTCTGCCGTACTTGCTTTTATCGTATTATGGTTCACCTTTGCCTACCTGCCGATCGCCCATATGGTGTGGTATTGGGCTGGTCCTGACGCTTATATCGACGCTGCCGCCGGGATCAAGGCAGGTGAAACCGCAGGTTTTCTTTTTCAGAAAGGGGCGATTGACTTCGCCGGTGGTACTGTTGTCCATATCAATGCAGCCATCGCTGGTCTGATTGGTGCCTTTATGGTGGGCAAGCGCGTTGGCTTCGGTAAAGAATCCATGGCTCCGCACAGCCTGACCATGACCATGATCGGCGCCTGTTTGCTGTGGGTAGGCTGGTTCGGTTTCAACGCGGGTTCCAATTTGGAAGCCACCGGCGCGGCAGCTCTCGCTTTTGGCAATACTATGACTGCAACCGCTGCAGCTGCTCTTGCTTGGACATTCACAGAGTGGATGATTAAGGGTAAACCATCCATGCTGGGTGGCGCTTCCGGCGCGGTAGCCGGCCTGGTCGCGATAACACCGGCCTGTGGGTATGTTGGGATCGGCGGCGCACTGGTTATCGGTCTGCTTGCCGGTGTCATCTGCCTCTGGGGTGTCAATGGTCTCAAACGGTTGCTTGGTGCCGATGATGCCCTGGATGTCTTCGGCGTTCATGGCGTTGGTGGTATGCTGGGCGCTGTTCTCACCGGTGTCTTTGCTGATCCTGCTCTCGGCGGTGTAGGTGTGTATGACTATGTTGCCAACAAGGTAGGTGAATATTCCATGGGTGCCCAGGTCACCAGTCAGCTCTGGGCGATTGGCACAACCATCGTCTGGTCCGGTATTGTTTCCATCGTCGCCTACAAACTGGTTGATATGACCATCGGTTTACGGGTTACTGAAGAAGAAGAGCGGGAAGGGCTGGATACGGTAAGCCACGGTGAGTCTGCTTATCATAACTGATAGCACCTCGTTTGTTCCTATCCTTGCCAAAAGATCGGGTGCCGCACGGCGCCCGATCTTTTTGTTGTGTAGCTCTGCAGAGAGCGCTTCGAAAGCATTGTGCAGGCAGGAAATTTGTTCTGTAACAATTTTTGCAATAACCGACCAAGTAGTTTATGATTGTTCCCGAAAACCTGAATAAGACAGTTTTTCAGCCCATTGGCAACAATTTTATCTGCAGGTGAAAAATGATCAATAAAGTGATTTTAATCGGTAATTTGGGAGCTGACCCAGAAATGCGCTTCACCCAGAACGGTGCTCCGGTGGCCTCCTTTACAGTCGCAACCACGGAAAAATGGAAAGGACAGGATGGCCAGATGCAGGAGTCTACCGAATGGCACAGAGTAATAGCCTGGCAGCGGTTGGCTGAAATCTGTGGCGAGTTTCTCTCCAAAGGTTCGAGGGTGTATATTGAGGGTAAATTGCAGACCCGAAAATGGAAAGATCAGAGCGGTAATGACCGCTACACGACTGAGATCGTCGCCCGTGAAATGAAAATGCTTTCACCGCGTACTTCGGGTGGTGGTGGCGGCGAATTTAGTAGTGGATCCGGGGCTGGTTACGGTAGCGGTGAGTCCTTCCAGGAGCCGCCGCCAATGGGGGAGGATGTCCCCTTCTGAACTGCGTTTCGAATACAACATACGAAAACCCCAGGCGGATCAACTCTCTGCCCGGGGTTTTTTGTAAATATGCTCTGCTTACATACTTTGTCCGTCAACATTCGCATGTTCGTTACCTTGTTGTCGCCAATGATTCATCACCATGAAAAGGGCATTGCTCTGTCTGGTGCCATGTCGGATCGGTTCGAAAGCTAGGTTGCAATGCGACAATATTATTGAAAGTCATTATTTGAGAGAAGGATTTATGTCAGAATTTAAGAACGTTACGGTTGTGAAAAAGGCAAATGTTTATTTTGAAGGTAAGGTGACCAGCCGCTCCATCGTTTTTGCCGACGGCGCCAAAAAAACACTGGGGATTATGCTGCCCGGCGAATACACATTTAATACTGATGCCAGCGAAATTATGGAGATTATCGACGGTGATCTCGATGTTTTACTGCCTGGTGAGCAAGACTGGAAAACCGTGAAAGGTGGTGAGTCTTTTGCTGTTCCTGGACAATCAAAATTCAGTCTCAGGGTGAGACGACTAGCTGATTATTGCTGCTCTTTTGCCAAGAGTTGACAAGCAATCAAGACAACTCTGGCCTATTAAGGGGAAGGTTAGGAAGATGCTTTCTTCCAGTGTCCACTATAATGCGGGGTGCTTGGCGACTGTTTACCATCGGCATCAATGGTGTTTTTTCGGCCTCTTTCTTTGAGCAAAAACAGGGCGAGGGATAACCTCACTTCGTCGGAAACTATTTTTCTTGACAGATGATACCGCTACCGGTAATGAATAGCCGTTCATTTTTATCGTCTACAATAACCTGCTGTACGCAAGCAGAGTTACGTTTACTCTATTATGTCTAAGGGAGAGGTCTGATTCATGGTAACGGAACTGGTTCTTTCAGCAATAGCCCTGATCGGAATTGCTATCATTGTCCCGCTTTTCATGCTGGCGACAACGGTTTTCGGTCCCAGTGCTGGCGGAAAGGCAAAGAATGATCCTTACGAAAGCGGCGTCAAACAAATGATCGGACTGGCGGAGCAGAAATTCAGTGTCAAATTCTATCTGCTGGCCATTTTGTTTCTTCTGTTTGATATAGAGGCGGTATTCATGTACCCATGGGCTGTCTGTGTGCGCGAACTTGGTTGGTTCGGATTCACGGAGATGGTGGCATTCATGTTACTGCTTTTAACTGGACTTATTTATATTCTTAAGAAAGGGGTGCTCAATTGGCGTTAGGATTAGAAGCAAGTCTAGGTGATTCGGTACTTACCACCAAGGTCGATGCCATCATCAATTGGGGGCGCGAGTACTCTCTGTGGCCGTTTGTATTCGGAACCGCCTGCTGTGCAATCGAGTTCATGAGTGCCGCAGCAAGCCAGTTTGATATCTCCCGATGGGGTGCTGAGGTTGTTCGTTTTTCACCTCGGCAAGCTGACCTGTTGCTGGTCTGTGGCACCGTCAGTTACAAGCAGGCACCGATTCTCAAGCAAATATATGAGCAGATGCCCGAACCCAAATGGGTTGTCGCGATGGGCGCTTGTGCCAGTTCCGGTGGAATTTATGATAACTACTGCACGGTTCAGGGGATTGACACGATCATTCCGGTGGATGTTTACATCTCAGGATGCCCTCCTCGGCCCGAGGCGGTTTTGGATGCTTTAATGAAGATTCAAGACCAGATCAAGGGTGAAAGTGTGCTGAACGATCGCCACAAAGACTTTAAAGGGATTCTCGATTGATATGAATACGACGGCGCTAGAATTAATCCAGGCCGCGTTTCCTGATGTGACCTGCACAGCAAATTTGGATGCAGTGGTTATCACAGTGCAACCTGAACATCTTGAAAAAACGCTTTCCCGCCTGAAAAATGATCCGACCTTAAACTTCGGAATGCTGCTCGATGTGACCGCAGTCGATTATCTCGATTATCCGGTACCGCAGACGGCACGTTTCTCGGTGATCTATAATCTCCGCAACTGGGAAAAGAACATGGTGGTCCAGGTCAAGACCCCTGTTGCAGACCCTGCTGTCGGAATTCCGACTGCTTCTCATTTGTGGGACTCGGCGAATTGGGCGGAACGTGAAACGTTTGATCAGTATGGCATCAACTTCATTGGCCATCCAGATCTGCGGAGAATTCTGAATCATTGGCAGTTTCAAGGGCATCCGTTGCGAAAGGATTATGCCATTGAGCAGGGACAGATTTGTTATGAATCCGATAGCCTTGAGAAAGAGATCAAGGCTCGGCTGCAACAAAAGGGTGTTGGTCAGACGACCATGGAGGATATCAATACCGAGATCATGTACCTTAATCTCGGACCGTCCCATCCTGCCACCCACGGTGCTATTCGAATTTTGACGGCACTTGATGGTGAGACCATCCTGGCAAACGTCAACGAGATCGGCTATCTGCACAGGGGGTTTGAAAAAACCGCTGAAAACCGCACCTATAATCAGGTAATCCCGCTGACCGACCGGCTTAATTACTGCTCGGCGCTCATGAACAACATCGCGTATGCCAAGGCTGTGGAATCATGGCTTGGCGTCGAGATTACCGAACGCGCCAAGTTCATGCGCGTTATTCTCTCCGAGTTCTTCCGCGTTCAGGACCACCTCGTTTGTATTGCCGCCAACCTCGTCGATATGGGTGGTTTGACCAACTACTGGTACCTGTATAACCAAAAAGAAGCCTCGTATGATTTTATTAGCCGTTTGACCGGAGCACGGCTTACCAGCTCTTTTACAAGAATCGGTGGGATGTACCGCGATTTTTACGAAGGTTGGGAATCGGATATGGAAAAACAGCTGATCGACATCGAAAAAGGTGTCGACGATTCGCTGAAATTAGTCCTGAAAAACAGGATCGTTCATGATCGGACCCAGAATGTCTGCGTCATGCCTGCAGATCTGGCCTTGTCCTACGGGTATACCGGACCTTGTTTGCGGGCCAGCGGTGTGCCTTTTGATTTGCGTAAGGACAACCCTTACTACCATTATGATGCTTTTGATTTCACCATTCCTGTCGGTACCAAGGGCGACCTCTACGACCGATTCTTTATTAGATATGAGGAGATTTTCCAGAGTATCAGCATCATCAGGCAGGCAATGAAGATGATTCCCAAAGGCCCGGTGACCATCACTGACAACAGGGTCACCTTGCCTCCCAAACAGCAAGTTTACAATAACATCGAAGGACTGGCCAGCCACTTCAAACTCATCTTTGAAGGTGTGAAAGCACCTGTTGGGGAATGGTATGACTCCTTTGAAGCTGCCAATGGTGAGCTGGGCTTTTATTTCGTCTCTGATGGATCTGGAAAACCGTACAAATGTAAAGTTCGGCCGCCTTGTTTTTACATGATGTCGGGTTTTCATGAAATGGTTGAAGGACAAATGATTGCTGATGCAGTTATCAATCTTGGCAGCATCAATATTATTGGCGGAGAGTTGGACAGATGAGTGATCGATCACAGCTGATAGAAACGGGAATACCGTTCACTTTTGATGCACAGCGGGATGCGGAATTTGAACGGCTGGTTAAGCGTTACCCAACCAGAGAATCAATGATTTTACCTGCATTGTGGCTAGCTCAGGAGCAGGAAGGATGGATTAGTGCTGAGGCTATGGGCTATATAGCTGATCGTATCGGCACATTTGCCAGCCAGGTATTTGAGGTTGCAACCTTTTATACCATGTACAATCTGCACCCGATGGGCAAAAATCATATATGCGTCTGTCGAACCTTGTCCTGTTACCTTTTGGGAAAACAGGAAATTGTTGATTATCTGAAGCGTGAGTTGGGTATTACACCCGGAGAGGTCAGTGAAGACGGACAGTTTAGCCTTGAAGAGGTGGAATGCTTAGGACACTGCGGTACGGCTCCAGTTGTTCAGGTCAATGGCGAGTTCTACGAGAACATGAATGTAGAAAAGCTCAAAGAACTGTTGGCCACACTGAAATAAGGAGGGCGAACGAAAATGCAAGTGAAAGTACTGAGTGCCAGATTTGATATACCGGACGCCCATAAAATTGAAGTGGCTAAGGAAAACGGGGCCTACTCCACCCTGGAAAAAGTTTTCAGCATGCAACCCGTTGAAGTTATCGAACTGGTCAAGCAAAGCGGATTACGTGGACGTGGTGGTGCAGGATTTCCGACCGGATTAAAATGGAGTTTTCTTCCTAAAAATAACACGAAACCCGTCTATTTGGCTGTGAATTCGGATGAATCCGAGCCGGCTACCTTCAAGGATCGTTACATTCTTGTTCGTGACCCGCACATGATGATTGAAGGGATCATTATTTGCTGCTATGCGATTGGCAGTCACGATGCCTATATCTATATCCGGGGTGAATATACCACCCAGGTCAAAGCATTGCAGGCAGCCATTGATGAGGCCTATGCTGCTGGATATCTAGGAGCATCGGTGGACGGCAAAGAGTACAGATTGGATGTGACGGTCCATAGAGGAGCTGGTGCCTATGTCTGCGGTGAAGAAACCGCATTGCTTGAATCTATCGAAGGTAGAAAAGGGCAGCCGCGGAGTAAGCCACCGTTTCCAGCGGTTGAAGGGCTTTATGGATGTCCGACCATTATTAATAACGTCCAGAGTATCGCTTCGCTCCCCTTCATTTTAACCAATGGGCCGGATGCTTATAAGGCCTATGGCACAGAGAAAAGTCCCGGAACCCATCTCTTCGGTATCTCCGGATTGGTTAAGAAGCCCGGCATGTATGAATTGCCGTTAGGATTACCCATCCTAGAGGTTATTGAAAAGGTAGCCGGTGGATTGCTTGAGGGGCGAAAACTCAAAGGCATCATCCCCGGAGGCAGTTCCACTCCCGTCCAGACCCCAGAAGAAGCACAGGACCTAACCCTAGATTACGAATCCATGGCTGCTCATAAAACCATGTTCGGATCCGGTGGTATCGTTGTCCTTGATGATACGGTTGATATCGTTAAATTAGTTGAAAATCTTATACATTTCTACCATCACGAATCTTGCGGACAATGCACACCATGTCGAGAGGGTCTCGGCTGGATGCTTAAGATCATTAAGAAAATCGTTCGTGGTGACGGAACAACGGCGGATATAGATCTTCTGAGAGAACTCTGCGATAATATAGAAATGAAGACAGTGTGTGTACTTTCGGCAGCTTGCACAATGCCGGTACGCAGTTACTTGAACAAGTTCCGGCATGAGTTTGAGGCGTACGTCAAAAGCGACACCTCTTGCCAAACCGCGATGTAACGGGGATAAGGGTTACCATGGCTGAGAAGGTAAAACTGTTTGTTAATGGACAGGAAGTAGAGGTTGAATCAGGTAAAAATCTGATTGACGCTATTGGTGCTGTCGGCATTGAGATTCCTCATCTTTGCTATCATCCGGCGCTCGGGGCAGATGGTAATTGCCGCATGTGTCTTGTTGGGATCGAAGATGGCAGGCCTCCTTTAGTGCCGGCATGTAAAACTATGGCTGTCGAAGGGATGAAAGTCCAATTAGATACGGAAAAGATTAAAAAAATCCAGCGCGACATTATGGAGCTGGAATTGATCAATCATCCGATCGATTGTCCAATTTGTGATCAGGCAGGGGAGTGTAAACTGCAGGATTACTACATGCAATATGATGGGCAAAAGAGTCGTATGACCGTGCCGCCGGTGGCGAAGGCGAAACATATGGATTTCGGCGCCGGAGTTGTTCACGATCAGGAGCGCTGTGTGCTCTGTGCCCGTTGTGTACGATTCACCCGATTGATCACCAAGACCGGAGAGTTGGGGATTGTCAACCGCACCGATGCTGCTAGGGTTACTACCTTCCCTGGGCGTCCTTTGGCAAATCGTTATGCGTTGAATGTAGTTGATCTCTGCCCTGTTGGGGCGATGACCAGCAAAGATTTTCGCTTTAAGCAACGGGCTTGGTTTTTGACCAAGAGCGAGAGTGTCTGCCATGGATGCAGCAAAGGCTGCAATATTTATATCGACCATAATAAAGAAAAATATCAAGACGATATCATCTACAGATTCAGACCTCGGCTGAACCAGCAGGTCAATGGTTATTTCATGTGTGATGCGGGCCGAATGACCTATAAGCTCGAAAATGACAATCGCCTCAATTCTGCGCAGGTTGCCGGAAAGGAGACGAATATCAATGACGCCATTGAGACCCTGCGTCGGGCCTTCAGTCAAGCGAAAAAAACGGTATTAATTGTGTCGCCGAACTGTTCACTTGAACAGATGCTAGCCGTTAAAAGGCTTGCTGCAACTTATAATGCGGTTCTTTCTGGATATAGTGACGGTTATATTAAAAAGGGCGATGGCGATGACTTCTTGATTCAAGATGACAAATCTGCCAATCGTGCTGGTTTGGCCCTCCTTGATATAGAGAGTTCTAAATCAGGCTTCGAAGCAGCACTTGCAGGAGCAGATCTGCTGGTCAGTTTCCAAAACGATCTCTGCCGTTCTCTTACGGACGCTGAATTAACGAAGATCCAGGAAACAACCAAACTCGTCTACCTCAGCAGCTACAAAGACAGATTCTCAGAAATAGCTTCCATTACTCTTCCTGTTGCCGCCTACAGTGAAGATACTGGCACTATTATCAACACTGACAATATCCTGCAGCGATATGGGGCAGCTGTTATCAAAAATGTACCAGCTTTCAATCTCATTCGCGTCGTCAACCTGCTTGGAGGGGAATTCAAGAGTCACGAAGAGGCATTGACTGACTTGTCGGCAACTATAGCTGCCTTGAACAACATTGACTTAAAGCACATTCCTTCCGAAGGAATAGCATTAACCGATAAAGAGGTCTCAAATGTCGCAGCTTGATATCTTACTTCTTATTCTCAGAGTAGCATTTGCAGCGTTTGTGCCACTCTGTTTCATCGCCGTCTGTGTCTGGATGGAACGACGGGGCGCTGGCTTTATTCAAGACAGATCGGGTCCCAATCGTGCTAATATTTTTGGTTTTCGTGCGGGCGGCTTGGTCCAGAATCTCGCCGATGCCATTAAGCTTATAACAAAGGAAGATGTCATTCCTGGCCATATCAAACAAAAATTTTATTTTGTCCTTGCGCCGGTGATCGTCTTCACTATCGCTTTAATTTCCTTTGCGGCCGTGCCTTTTGCTGATGCGCTCATCATCAACGGAAAACAATACCTTATGCAAGGCATTCCAACCGACCTCGGAATCCTTTGGTTTCTGGCTCTCGCAGGATTCGGTGTGTATGGCATTATCCTTGCCGGTTGGTCATCACATAACAAATACGGTGTTCTTGGCGGATTAAGAGCTGCTGCGCAGGTTATCAGTTATGAGATCCCCATGGGGCTGGCAATAGTCAGTGCCTTGATTGTTTATGGTACAGTCAATTTGACAGAAATTGCCCAATTCCAAGGACAATTGTTATTCGGATTTATCCCTATGTGGGGTGTGATATTACAACCAATAGGGGCAATTATTTTTATTATTGCCGCCTTTGCCGAGACCAATCGTACTCCTTTTGATCTCGCTGAAGGCGAGAGTGAATTGGTCGCTGGTTTCCACGTCGAATACAGCTCCATGAAATTTGGTATGTTTTTTATGGGTGAGTATGTGGCCATGTTCACCTCCAGCGCCCTTATCGTTACCCTTTATTTCGGTGGCTTTCAGATTCCTTGGTTTTCCACCGAAACACTGGTTAATTTTGCCCGGCCGATATCCGTGTTGCTCATGGTGTTAATGCCAGCTTTTGCCAAGTTATTCACTTTCTGGATCAGCAAGAACAATAAAAGCCAATATGAACGTGTCGATGACCCCAGAGTTCGTGAAGCGAATGTCTATATCAAAGGCATATGGGGCCTTGTGGCAGCACTGGAAATCGTACTCTTCATTTACCTGATCACGGTGTCCGGGGGCGTTGCCGACCGGATTCTAGTAACCATTTTACAGATTATAACCTTCTTGGTGAAAACGACACTCATGTGCTTTGTCTATGTTTGGGTTCGTTGGACTTTGCCTCGGTTTCGTTATGATCAGCTTCAGAAATTGGGTTGGCAAACACTGTTACCCCTTTCCTTGCTGAACATTTTTGTCACGAGTGCAATCGTCGTCGCATTGGGTTAATAGGAGCTGGCATGAGTGGAAAAATAAGAATTATGGAGCGTAAAGGCAAAGACCTTTACGAACGACTGTACCTGATCGAGGTCTTCAAAGGGATGGTAGTGACCTTGGGTCATTTCATCACCAATCTTCTCGATAACTCAAAATTACTCGTCCGTCATTATCCCGAGGTGAAACCAGAGATCCCTGTACGCTGGAGAGGGCGACATCGTTTGACCGTGCATGAAGACGGTACCATGAAATGCGTTGCCTGTTTCATGTGCCAAACAAACTGTCCCGCCAAATGCATTATGATTGAGGCCGGAGAAAGAATCGACGGTAGAACTGAAAAAATGCCGGTCAAATTCAATATCGACCTGCTGGAATGTATTTATTGCGGCTATTGCGTTGAGGCCTGCCCAATGGAAGCCATCCGTATGGATACCGGGATATTTTCTGTCACCGGGAGCGAGCGAGAACCTTTTGTTATAGGTCTTGAAGAGTTGCTTGCTACCAAAGGTGCATTTACTGAAGAAGAGTATAAGAAAGGGGGCGCTTGATATCATGTTTGCCGACGGGCTATTTTTAGTATTTGCAGTACTAGCTGTGCTTGGAGCAGCGGGACTGATTCTGTTTCGACATCCAATGAACGGAGCCATGAGCTTTGTCGTCACGTTGATTGCATTGGCGGGACTCTATGCGTTGCTCTCTGCTAAACTGATTTTTGCTCTGCAGCTTATCGTTTACGCCGGGGCTATCATGTCGTTGATTGTTTTCATTATTATGTTTTTAAACATTCAACCCAGCGATCTACCCAAAGAAGAAACTAAACTGTTATATATTATTGGAAGTATGATAGCCGTTTTTCCTATCGGGATGTTTCTGGTCAAAATTGTCAAGAGTTTACCCAAAAGTTCCACCGAGATCATTGGCAATAATTTTGGTGGTGTCAAGCAAGTGGGATTGCTCCTTTTCAAAGACTGGTTGGTTCCTTTTGAAATTGTTTCAATTCTCCTGCTGGTTTCCTTAATCGGTGCGGTCATTCTTGCTGGAAAACGGGAGGCGGTTAAATGATTCATAATTATCTCTTCCTGAGTATTATCCTTTTTTGTCTCGGGATTGTCGGCGTTATCTCCCGGCGAAATGTATTTACAGTATTTATGTCTATCGAATTGATGCTGAATGCCGCCAATCTCGCCTTTGTTGCATTCTCACGTATTCATCAAAGCATGGATGGACATGTTCTCGCCATGATGGTTATGGCAGTAGCCGCCGCAGAAGCAGCACTGGCTCTTGCCGTTGTGATTTTACTGCACAAACATAAAAGCAAGCTCGATACGAACGTATTCAGCCTGCTGAAAGGGTGATTCCATGGGACAAAGTGTAAATTATCTGGGTTTGATACCGCTTTTTCCTTTACTGGGAGCGGTACTCATCGGACTTCTTCATGTTTTTTTCAGTACTAAAGTTAAATTCTCTGAGAAATTTTACGGCATCTTGGCCTGTGTTGGACCTGTACTTTCTTTTATCTTAGCACTCAAAGTCTTTATCGCTCTAAAGGCCTTGCCTCCAGAATCTCGATATTTAAGCCATAAAGCCTTTACTTGGTTTAGTGTTGGTGATCTGCACATTGACATGGGGTTCCTTGCAGATCCGCTCAGTTGTCTCATGTTGCTGTTTGTCACACTGATCGGTACGCTGATTCATGTGTATTCCATCGGCTACATGGGGGGAGATAAAAACTACGGTAAGTTTTTTGCCTATATGAACCTCTTCCTGGGCAGCATGCTGGTATTAGTCCTCGGAGACAGCCCGGTTGTTATGTTCGTCGGCTGGGAAGGCGTTGGGCTTTGCTCGTATCTCCTCATCAGCTTTTACAGTGAAGATACCTCGAACGTTCTTGCTGGCAACAAAGCTTTTATTGTCAACCGAATCGGTGACTTGGGCTTTGTTCTCGGCATGGCCTTTCTTTTCTGGGGCATCGGTGCAAGCGGATTCGACTTCCTTTCTCTGAAAGCTAATGTCGGCAATCTCACCCCGGCCGTTGCGCTTGCCGTCTGTCTTTTACTCTTTGTCGGTGCTACTGGTAAATCTGCACAGATTCCGCTCTATGTCTGGTTACCGGACGCCATGGCCGGTCCAACCCCTGTATCAGCACTCATCCACGCAGCTACCATGGTAACTGCTGGCGTTTATATGGTAGCCAGATTCAGCTTTATCTATTCCACCGTCGAACTGGCAGGGAACATTGTCGCCTGGGTCGGAATTCTTACTGCCCTTTTGGCCGCTATTTTTGGCATGTTCCAAGATGATATTAAAAAAGTACTGGCATACTCCACGGTCAGTCAGCTTGGTTATATGTTTGCAGGGGTTGGAGTGGCTGCCTATTCTGCTGGTATCTTCCACGTCTTCACCCACGCCTTTTTTAAAGCTTTGCTCTTTCTTGGTGCTGGTTCTGTTATCTATGCCCTGCATCACCAGCAGAACATCTGGAAGATGGGCGGCCTGAAAGCAAAGATGCCAAAGACCTATCTGACCATGATGATTGGTGCGTTTGCTCTGGCTGGTTGTCCTCCTTTTTCCGGTTTTTTTAGTAAGGATGAAATCCTTTACAGCGCCCTGGCTACTGGCCATTACGGCATTTGGATGGTTGGTGTTCTTGTTGCCGGTATGACCGCTTACTACACATTCAGAATGATTTTCGTGGTCTTTCACGGCACCCCTCGTGACCAGGAGGCTTTCGATCATGCGCATGAATCGCCATCGGTAATGACCGTGCCCCTCATCATTTTGGCGGTTGGCGCACTGTTTGCCGGATTTTTGAATCTGCCGGCGATTTTCGGCGGCAGCCAGATGGTTACCCATTGGCTGGCACCCAGTTTGTCCGAGCATCATCCGCATGCTAGCCATTTTCTTGAAATTCTTGCTATCGGCACAAGTGTTGCGGCTTTTGCCATCGGCATCAAAATTGCCTATTCAAAATTTGGTCAAGGTGCTCCTGAACCTGAATTCAAAGGCTTCGCTGAATTTGCTTATCACAAATTCTATGTCGATGAATTGTATCACGCCATTATTGTTCAACCCTATAAAGCTATCGGTTCGATCATCTGGAAAACCCTAGAACCCAATGTCACTGATAGCCCGGTCAAAGCAGCATCCAAATTGTATATGGTGATTGGTACAGCCTTTAAAGTTTTCCAGGTTGGATACGTCAGGATTTATGCCATATATATGATCCTAGGGCTGAGTCTAATGAGTCTGTTTCTCTCTCAATCGTTGAACTAGATAAGGTGAAAGAATGTTCGAACATGTCCTTTCTGTCATAATTTTTTTACCAATCCTTGCCGGATTACTGCTTCTAGTGATACCTGCCAGCAGGACTATCGCTAGAGTCTCGGGGCTCATAATTTCTTTAGCCACTCTTGTTCTCAGCATCGATTTGTACACTAACTTTTCTGCAACCGGTCACCTTGAATTCGTCGAGTTTACCCCTTGGATTCAATCACTCGGTGTTTCCTATCACCTAGGCATAGATGGGATCAGCTTGTTTATCCTCATGGCAGGATCCGTCCTTCTACCGATGGTTTACCTCGTCTTTACGACCAAAGAGAAAGGCTATTATGCAAATCTTCTGATCGTCCAGGGGGCCATGGCTGGTGCTGTATGCGCGGCCGACATGATTCTTTTCTATATCTTCTGGGAGGTTATGCTGTTGCCGGTTTTCTTCATGCTTGGTTTGTATGGGGGACCCAAAAGATTGCCTGCTACTCTTAAAATTACCTTGTACACCATTGCCGGTTCGTTACTGATGTTAGCGGCCATCGTTTATCTAGGTGTGAGTTATCATACACAATTTAACGAATGGAGTTTTGCCATCTCTAAAATGGCCCAACTCCATCTGACCGGCCGGATCGCAGCGCTTGCATTCTTCGGGTTCATGATTGCTTTTGCCATCAAAATCCCACTGTTTCCTTTCCATACTTGGTTGCCTGACGCCTATACTGAAGCTCCTACAGCGACAACTTTTGTCCTGTCAGCCATCATGGCTAAAATCGGAGTCTACGGCGTTATTCGATTTGTAGTTCCTGTTTTTGATGAACAATTCGCTCGATTTGCCATTCTGCTCGCTTATTCGGGCGTTATTGGCATGATGTATTGCGGTATTGCCGCGATTGCCCAAAAAGATTTCAAGAGGATGCTGGCTTTCTCTTCAGCTTCTCATATGGGCATTATTGCCCTTGGGGTTTTCTGCATGAATGTGCAGGCGTTGACCGGGACCATCTATCAAATAGTGGCGCATGCTACCAGCACAGGTGTCCTGTTCCTCTTTGCAGGGATACTCGAAGACCGCACCAACACACGAACTATTGAGGATCTTGGCGGCATTGCTTCTAAAGCACCAGTGTTCGCGATGTTTTTTGCCATAACGATGCTGGCCTCTGTGGGCTTGCCTGGAACCAGCGGGTTCATCGGCGAATTTATGATTATTCTTGGTGCGATTAAATTCAACACTACCATAGGTGTGTTGGCAGGGACCTCCTTGATCATAGGTGTCTGTTACATGCTCTGGATGTTTCAAAGAGTCTTCTTCGAAAAATCCAATGCCGCTACCGAGAATTTTAAGGATCTGAGTCTTATAGAAGGATTAACCTTTTTGCCGGTAATTATTTTGATTATCGTCATGGGGATTTATCCGCAGCCATTTCTCAGTAAGATTACTCCTACGACGGCTCTGCAATTTGCACAAAACGCACCTGTTGTTGCCAAAACTGTCACAACCAACGCTCTTCTTCCTGAGCTCACCATTGAACAGAAATAAGGCCGGATTTCCATCATGACGAACGATTTAATGTTACTAATGCCACTGATTATCGTTGGTGCAGGGGCGATCCTGTTAATGCTCACCGCTGCCTATAAACAATTGAATAATGATATAACCGCCTACGGTAGTGCGATTATATTCGCTATCGCTTTTTTTGTTCAACTGAGCTCCTGTATATCCGGCAACGCAGTTCTTTTTTCAGAAGCGTTCAATGGCATACTCGTGGTGAGCAATTTTTCCAAGGCTGCTGGTTTGATCATCTTGGCGTGCGGTTTTTTCACAACGCTCAGTTCGCAAACCTATTTTAAGCAAAACAATTTCTGCACTCCTGAATACTACAGTCTGACCGTATTCGCTGCATTAGGCATGCTGCTGTTGACCATGGCCCAAGAGTTGATATCTGTCTTTATTGCTTTGGAAATCATGTCCCTGGCGATCTACATCCTCGTTGGTTACGATCGTAAAAATGTGATCAGCACGGAAGCCGTTCTTAAATATCTCATGCTTGGTGCCTTTGCTGGTGCCTTTTTCACCATGGGGAGTGCTTTCATCTACGGCGCAACGGCAAGTACAAAATTTGTTAAAATTAGCCAATTTATCGCCAGCCATGGATTTGTACATTCCCCTGCCATCATTGGCGGCTCATTTTTTATCCTGGTTGCTTTCCTTTTTAAAGCAGCCGCTTTTCCCTTCCATGCCTGGGTTGTTGATGTTTATGAAGGCGCTTCCGCACCCATTACTGGTTATATGGCGACCGCCCTCAAAACTGCTATTTTTGCTGTTTTTGCCAATTTCCTTGTCCTTGATGATTCCTTACAAGCCGGGTGGATCAAGTATTTGTTTTATATTTCCATCTTTACAATGTTTGTTGGGAATCTCATTGCTATTGGCCAACAATCGCTTAAGAGAATGCTGGCAGCCTCAGGTATCGTCCATACCGGTTACCTGTTGATCGCTTTGGTAGCGGTCAGCAGCAAAGCGTTCACTGGCAGTGTGATCGCTTTTTATTTGGCCGCCTATGCGGCCGGGACCTTAGGAATTTTCGCGGCCCTCTCCTATTTGGGTGGGGCCGGTGAAAAGCGAAAGACTTTTGAAGATTTTAAGGGACTCGCAAAAGTTCGACCTTACTCTGCTGCTGCAATCAGTATTTTTCTGTTGTCCATGGCGGGCATACCTCCCACTGCTGGGTTTATGGGTAAGTTCTATATCATTACTTCGGCTATCGATGCCGGTCACATAGCGCTGGCCGTATTGGGAATTGTTAGTAGCATTATCTCCATGTGGTATTACCTCAGGCTGATCATCAATATGTATTTTTATGAAGCCGAAGAGCAATTCAACGATGCCGTTCCATCTCAACTGGCACCGATTTGTACTTTCATCTTGGTCATCTGTGTATTTGCTATCAGCCTCTATCCTATTGCCATCTAAGTTTTTTTACATTGGCTCCTGAGCTACTCTTGATTCACGCACCTTTCACTGTCATCCCAGGAAACTCAAATTTTCCTGGGATGACAGCATAGTCGGTGTGCTCTAATCCTTCCGCTTGCGTTCGGCATTTCCTCTAGTTTATTACAGAATTCTTGGTTACAGAGAATTCTTACTGTCTATTACAAGTATTAGATTCTAACCTTTACGGTTCCCCCTCTGAACACCATGGACACCGTTACTCCTCAACCAGGAAGCGGGACCACTCCTCCGCCTTGGGTATCGTTACGCTTTTCGTTGTTTTTTCTTTTTCGCCATCCCCGGTTACTAGGTTGGAGCCTTGTTCTCGTCGTCCTGACCGGCGGCCTTACCTGGCTGGGCTATCTCCTATCCGTTGACCTGATTAACCAGTGTACCGGCTCATTTTTTAGCACCCCACCGGTGGTCGAACACCTCTGGAACTGGCCTCTGTTATGGGTCTGGACTGCGATTAAATGGATTTTTATCGTGCTTTCCAGAGTGGTAGCCTTTTATTTGGCTTTTCTCCTGGCTTACTGCCTGACCACGCCCGGTTATGTTTTTCTCAGCACCTGGGCTGGTAACCGCTACACCGAGAAAGCCGGAGCAGGGGAGGCGGCCTTCACTCTTGTCGGGGTCCTTGTCGATTTGCGAGAGGGAATGAAAATAGGAGCTCTCGGTCTGTTGGTGACTGTTGCCGCTTTGTTCACTAACTTTATTCCGGTTATCGGCCAAGTTACCGTGTTTATCATCTACGTCTTTTATTCGGCGCTGATGTTTGTTGATTTTCCTGCGTCACGCTACCGCTGGAGCTTGGGAAAAAAGCTCCGATGGGTCCAGCAGCACCGGAATCTGTGCTTTCGACTGGGCTTGTTGCCGGCAGTGATTAGCATGATCCCCGTACTCAATGTTTTTTTGATGGCCCTGTTCCTGCCACTCTTCACTATCCATACCACCCTCAATTTTCTTGCAATCGAGGTGGGCAAGGAGATGGTTCCTCAACGGTGAAACAGAGCAGAATTACTATTTTATATGGATATACAGATCAGACTCCGTACCGCACCTCAACTGCATAGTATCTGCAATACCTTTATCTTCCTGCTGTTGCTGACATGGGCTCCCTTCGCTTACTGCCAAAGTCCCCGTGCCGATCTGGAATTCAGCTATCGTTTTCTGGTCAGTGATCGGGAAACTGCGGGCGGTATTCTCTACCTTGCCACTGCGGGTACACTCAAAGGGCAACGGTTGCCGCTCAGCTTTGTCGATAGTGCTGCCTACTGGGGCGAGCATATCTGTTCATCGCCTGTAAACGTCTGCACGGTTACCGACAACTACAATCCGCAAACATACACGCTGCTGCCCACAAACAGCCTCGCCGGTGATCTCCAGACCGAACGGATCAATACCCATAACGGGGCCAACATTTACGATGCCGCAACCTGGCAGATTGCCGTCATGCTGGGGCATGTTGTCAATCATTTCAAAATTCCGGACAAGCAGGATGTGTACGCGTTGGTAAGCAATCAAAATCAACTGTTGCAGGAAGGCTACAGCGGTAACGCCAGCCACGCGGCAGTTGGCGGAAATCGAGCGGTGACCGTTGGTGAGGGGTTTATCTACAACCACCAGATCATCTCCAATGCCAAACAGGCCTACACCTTTCGCATGCTCCCTCGGGAATGGTTGTCGGCGGATCCTTTTACTGGAACGCGGTACGCGGATCAGATCAAAACCAACGCTTTGCCGGCGCACGACTCCATGTATCAACCCGGCAAAGTAACTTGGACAGATTGGAAGCCTATCACCGGTGAAAATGCCTGGGCCTTTTTAATTGGGCCGCTGCAGGCCGCCTATATCCATTATATCATTGACCAGAAAGGAACTTTCATACCGCATCAAGATCGGGCCGTGCAAAACGCGCTCGATATCCTGCCAACCTTTGCTGCCATGCAATCGCAATCAGGTGCGGTCTATTACGCACCGGCCGGTACGGTTGCCAATCAGGGCGATGCGTTGGTCAATCCCTATGAAGTTGCGGTTGAAAATAACTTTTCTTTGTATGCAGGCCTGAACATTTTGCGCGGCACCCTGCAGGCAGCATTCCACCACGAGAAGACTTTAGATGCTACGGATAAGGCCGCTATCAACAAGGCCTTGCAACTTAGCGAGTCGATGATCAATGGCGGCATCCTCCCAGGAAATCGTCAGACAGCTGGTTTGCTTGCTTTCTTCAAAAAATCAGCCTGGCGCAATGGCGAGTTCGTTCAAGGCGGTTTTGCTGATGACCCGTCACGCGTGATCAAATGGATTGCGACGATGCAAGCAAAAGCCGTGGATGTGAATACCTGGGGCGTTGCCGCGCTTGGTGCCCGGCAGATTGATCAATGGTTTGGCTTTGGTGCGTCCTATCAGAACTGGCAGCAGGTCAAACAGTGGGGGGGGTATGGCGTTGGCAAAACGCTATGGGGCGTAGGATTTTCGGATCAGGATGGGAACGGCATCAATGCTGATGGCACCTACCGTCAAGGCATTCTCTCCACCGAATGGACTGCGGGCGCAATCCTGATGGTTCGAAACATGCTCGCTTATTATCAGACGATTCCGGCGGCATCGTCACAGTACGACCCTGCACGTCGGTTTATCGAAACACTCGAACACGATGAGCAAGCAATGCTGACCGCTATTAAGAATCTGCGCATCGATACCTATGCAACCGTCGGTTTTCCCGGTCAGCCGCACAACTATGCAAAATTACTTTCTCTGCCAACACTGCCGTATGTCTACGCGAGCAAACGGTACCTGATTCCCTTTGGTTGGTACGCCAATCCGCTTCCGAGCACCTGTTCAACGGCTTGGATGCTCATGCTGGAGAATCGTTACAATCCTTTTGCCTATGGGGGGCGGCCATAATACCAATAGGGATGTCCCCCCCTGCCTATCCCATTCCACGGACATTATTTGTTTTTCGCCTCCTCAACACGCAAGGGAATTTAGGCCGGTGCTGGTCGGCAGCCCCGGCTTGGCAAGAACAACAGCGGGTTAGATTTTATTGAGAATGTTCTGAGTCTCGGCGATCTCCTCGGCGGAGACGCTCCGGCGCAATACTTCCATCCTTTTCATGGTTTCGGCAAAACGGATGCCTTCGGCAGCGCTGATCCATTCCAGTTGCAGCCGTTCCGGTCGCAGGCCGATCTTCTCCATTTTTTTGTGGATGCGGGCGACCCGTTTCTCGGTCCAGTGGTTGGCGTCGATGTAGTGGCAGTCGCCGATATGGCAGCCGCTCACCAGAACCACGGGTGCCCCCTGACGGAAACCTTCCCAGATGAACTTCTCATCCACCCGGCCCGAGCACATCACCCGGATCAGGTGAATATTGGCCGGGTACTGCAGGCGTGAGACCCCGGCGTAATCGGCACCGGCATAGGAACACCAGTTGCAGGCGAACGCCAAAATCTTTGCTTCCGGGGCTACGTCCAGCAACGAGTCGACCTGGCCCATGATCTGAGCGTCGGTGAAGTGGTTCATGCTGATGGCATCAAAGCGACACTCGGCCGAACAGGTGCCGCAGCCGGAGCAGGCCGCGGAATTAACCACTGCCGGTCGCTTGTTTTTCACATCTACCGTGATCGCATTGTAGGGGCAGACCTCGGCGCACTTGCCACAGGCCTTGCACTTCTCGGTGATGATCACCGAGGTAATCGGTTCAGTGGTGATCTCGCCTTTGTGCATCAGGCGGATCGCCCGCATCGCCGCAGCCGAGGCCTGAGTCACGCTCTCCTTGATATCCTTGGGTCCTTCGGCGCAACCAGCATAAAAGATACCGCGGGTGGCGGCATCCACCGGCTGCAGTTTGGGGTGAGCCTCCAGGTAAAAGCCATCCGAGGTCAGCTGCAACCCCATGATCTCCTGCAGTCGCTGGGTACTCGGGGCCGGTTTCATGCCTTGGGCCAGGACCAGCATGTCGAGTTCATGGAATTCCAGCTTGCCGGTGGCCGAATTCTCCACCGCGATTCGCAGGGATTTTTGGTCCATCTCCTCCACCGATCCGGGTAGGCCGCGGATGTACTGGGCACCCATGCGGCGGCTACGGGTGTACAGGTCCTCAAAGCCTTTGCCGAAGGCGCGGATATCGATGTAAAACACCTTGACCTCGACATCAGGATAGTGTTCCTTGATGATGAAGGTCGATTTGACCGTGTTCATACAGCAGACATTGGAGCAATGGTGATTCCCCTTTTTGGCGGAACGCGAGCCAACACACTGGATGAACCCGACCGATTTCGGATGTTCGCGATCCGAGGGCCGGATCAGCGAGCCCTTGGTGGGACCGCTGGCGTTAACCATCCGTTCGAACTCGAGGCTGGTGAGGACATTGTCAAAACGAGTGTAGCCGTACTCATCCATCTCGGTCGGATCATAGGGTTGCAGGCCGGTGGCAACGATGATGGTCCCGACTTCCTCGATGATTTCTTCATCCGACATGTGGAAATTGATGCAGCCTTTGGCGCAGACCTCGACGCATTTCGAACAGACCGCCGGGTTGTGGCCCAGGCATTCCTTGGCATTGATCAGGTAGGCGGAGGGCACGGCCTGGGGAAAGGGCGAGTAGATCGCCTTGCGCGAGCCTAGGCCCATGTTAAATTCATCGGGTCGCAGCACCGGACAGACCTTGGCGCAGTCGCCGCAGGCGGTGCAACTGGTTTCGTCGACGTACCGGGCCTTCTTGATAATTTTAACTTTAAAGTTGCCGACATAACCCTTTACATCAACAACTTCGCTCAACGTCAGTAATTTTATGCGTGGATGTCGACCGACATCCGTCATCCTAGGACCTAGGATTCAAATCGAGCAATCCATCGTGGGAAAGGTCTTGTCCAACTGCGCCATGATGCCGCCGATGGAGGGGTTCTTTTCCACCAGGGTGACATCGTAGCCGCTGTCAGCGAGATCGAGAGCCGCCTGAATGCCGGCAATGCCGCCGCCAATGACCAGGGTCTTCGGGGTCAGCGGCAGGGTGTCTTCCATCAGGGGCTCGAGGTGCCGGACCCGGGCTATCGACATGTTGACCAGGGTTTCGGCCTTAAGGGTGGCGTTCTCGCGGTCGTTCATGTGTACCCAGCTGCACTGCTCGCGCAGATTAGCCATATCCAGCATATAGGGATTAACCCCCACGGATTCCACCATTTTTTTGAAGGTCGACTCGTGCAGGCGCGGCGAGCAGGAGGCGATAACTACCCGGTCGAGTTCGTTGTCGAGGATATCCTGCTTGATCTGCTGCTGTCCCGGCTCGGAACAGGCATAGACGATATCCTTGGAGATGACGACGCCCGCGGCGTCTGCTGCACCCTCGGCGACCCGGTGACAGTCTACGGACTGGGCGATATTGAGGCCGCAGTGGCAGACATAGACACCGATGCGGGGTTCCTGATCACCGTTTGCGGCTGGCTTTGCAGGTGTAGATTTTGACATGCTCGTTCTCCGAATAGCTGTTTAAGCTGAAGCCTGTTCAGGCTGTAGGTATTTAGGCCGTAGGTATTTAGGCTGTAGACGATAGGTTTTTCCTAATAGTCTACAGTCAATCAACCTCTCTCTTATTCCCAGCGGATGGTCTGGGCGATAATACTGGTCAGGTCCATCATCTCGACACTGAGCTGCTCGCGCCTGAAGGGGTCTTCCATGGCGCACTTGAGGTGTATCTGACACTTGGGGCAGGCGGTGATCAACAGGTCGCTGTCGGTGGCCTGCACCTGCTCCAGCCGTTTGACCTGCATGGCTTTGCTGTAGCTGTCACAACCGGTCCAGGCGCAATTGCCGCAGCAGATGGCGGCAGTCCCTGATTCCTTCATCTCCTCGAACTTAAGCGGTTTCAACCGCTGCAGCAGCTTGCGGGGCAGATCGACCCGATTTTCCAGACGGCCGAGCCGGCAGGAATCCTGGAAGGTGATGTTCCGATCCAGCGGCTTGAAACCGACCGCGCCCTTGTCAATTTGCTCCTCAAGGAAGTCGTAGAGATGCACCACTTTGAAATGAATGGGGATTCCCTGAGTTGCATAGGTGGTGTGCAGCGTCATGAAGCATTCCGGGCAGGACGTGATCACGGTTTCGATGCCGAGCCTGTTGAGTTGGTCGATGTTGAGGCGGGCGATGCGCTCAAAATTTTCTTTATCTCCGGACCAGAGCAGATCATGGCCGCAGCAGCGTTCATCGCTCAACAGCCGGGGGGTGACATCGAAGAAGTTGAGGAGCCGCAGGCTGTCAATCAGGATTTTTTCCGTTTGCACATCAGAGTGTTTACTGAAAAAGATGTCGTAATAGGGGGCGCAGCCGCCGAAAAACAGGGTAGTGCTGGTCGGATCGATGCGGATGTCTGCGGGCAGATCGGTCCAGCGTTTGGGTTTGATCGCCGGTGAGGTCATGGAGCGCTGGAGTGAGTGAAAGAACCCACCATGGGTTTCCTGGCCCGGCAGTTCGTTCTGGCGATAGAAGCTGCGCAGATCTTTGATGAACTCAGGGAAATTGACTGCGGACGGGCAACGGTTATAGCAGAGGCCGCAGGTCAGGCAGGACCAGACATTTTCTTGGACGCCAGGAGTATGGAGACCACCGGCAATGACCGAGGCGGCGATGGCGCGCGGCGAGAAGGGTTTGCCGATCAGGGCCAGGGGGCAGGCGGAGGAGCATTTGCCGCAGTCCTGGCAGGCATAAATATCGTGCGTGGCGATCAGGTGCTGCAGATCTTTTTTGCGGGTGTCCTCGACCGGCGCCGGAAGCAAAGGCGCTGCTTCGATACCGGTATGGCCCAGTGTCCGGATCTCCGCACTGAAGGTCTGGAGAAAGTCCAGCATCGCCTCAGACTGTTCGGGAAGAAAGCCGGCAAAGCGCAATCGTTCCCGGCCCAGTCCCATGATGTCGAGGATGCGGCCCAGGTCCTGAGTGTTGCGCTGGGAAGTGGCGGTGCCGCTGCCGTAGCGGCAGGTTCCCGGCTCGCAGCCCACCAGGGCAACCCCGTCAGCACCTTTGGCAAAGGCCTTGAGCAGCAGGGCCCGGTCGATGCGGCCGGTGCAGGGGGTGCGTACCATCTGGATTTCGTCAGGAATGGACCGCCGCTGGTCCTGGAGGGTTTGGAAAGCGGCATGGGCCCCCCAGTTGCACAGGAAGAGGAGTATTTTCATATTGCCGTCGCTGGGAGGTTGCTTATTCATGGACACTGTCTCTGGTGAGGAGTTCCTCGAGCGCCTGCTCGAGATAGACCCGGCTCCGGTAGGGGCTGTCGGCGGCGCTGGTCGGGCAGACCGAGATGCAGTTCCCGCATCCCTTGCACAGGGCTTCGTCGACGCTGGCGTGCCAGCCCTTGACCCCGTTGGGCTGCAGGGTCACGGCATGGTAGAGGCAGACATTGGCGCAACGGCCGCAGCCCCGGCACATCTTTTCGTCGATAGCGGCGGTAAATCCTTTGGATTGCCGGGGGCCGCGCGGCATGGCCGCCGCCACCATCATCGCCGCTGCCGTTCCCTTCTTGAGCTTGGAGACATTGATGGCCGGTGGTTCGGCCAGGAAAAGGCCAGGGACCGAGGTGGCGCAGGGATAGGCAAAAGGGATGCCGGAAACGCCCCGCTGCTGGACCAGGGATTCGACGGTGCAGCTCGGCAGCCCTTCCTGGTGGGTATAGGCAATGCGCCGCCGCGCCTTTTCGCCCAGGATGACTGTCCCGGCTCGCAGGATCTGGCTGCGGCCTTCGGATTCGATCAGGATCTGAAAATCGCCGATCGTGCCGCTGATGCCTTTGACGTTCCAATCCGGGAAATTGTGAATGTTGGTATGCTCGACCTGATCCTTCAACGGCTGTTCGGCCGTGCCGAAACGAAAGACCTCGTGGTCCGAATCGGCCAGGGTCAGGGCGCTGTTGAGGGTTGCCTGGGAATTGCCGATAATAGCGGCGGCAAAATTGTAATTGCGGTCCACCGCCAGCATGGGCTGCAGGCTCAGGGTGCGTTTGATCGAGCGGTGCAGCAATCCCTTGAACCGCTGCAGCGCCAGCTCGGGGTTGTCGACCACCAGACGCAGGATCTCGCCGCGCAGGTTGCAGGTCTCCACCATGGAGCGGCTGATACCGGTGCCGTAGAAGAGGTTGCTTTTCAAACGGCTGCGCTGATCGGTGCAGGAACTGCAGACAAAGTTGAGCGGGCAGCAGACGCAGGAGGCGAGCACGATGCGGGTGATGCCCTTTTCGCGCACCGCCCGGATAATGGCCGACGAGCCTTCCTTGATGCAGGCCGAAGGCATGGCTTCGATGTGGACGATGTTCGGATCTTCTGCGGCTAATTGGTCCAGGGTGTCGGTCATGGAGTCGAGCCAGCCGAAACTGTCGTTGCAGCGGCAGACAAAGACCCCGATGCGGATCTCCGGGGAGAGATCGGCATCCGGGATGGAAAAGGCTAGGCCATGGCCTTTGGTTTTCCGGGAAGCGCCGCCCAACAGCAGCATGGCCCGGGCCGCGGCATCGAAACCGCGGACAATCATGTCGTTGACATCCGGTCGCGCCGCCTTGGGGCCATAGGCACGGATGATGTCGTCGCCTTTGATATTGGGGGCAATGGTCGGATCAGCAACGATCACGGCCCCACACTGCTCGACAATCTCCTCTTTTTCCTGGAAATGATCGATGGCCTGCAGCGCCCCGCAGGCAGCCACGCACTGCAGGCACTCGGAACAGACTCCGCATTGCAGGCAGCGGCTGGCCTCGGCAGCCATCTGCAGGGTGTTGAAGCCGAGCGCCACCTCATGGAAGTCGGTTTTGCGCAGCTCCGCCTGCCGCTCAGGCATAAGAGTCCGCTGCAGCTTGGGCAGGTTGTCGGGGATGCAGCGGAAATCCTTGGCCGCCGGCCGGGAGGCCGGGTCGATGGCTTCGCTGCCGGTCAGGTCCGCATGGATTGTTGCTGCAACCTTGCGGCCCGAGGCCATGGCCCTGACCACGGAAGAGGGCCCGGAAACCACGTCGCCGGCCGCGTACACGCGCGGGTGTGAGGTGCGCATCTGCGGGTCGGTCTCGACAAAACCGCGATCGCTGACTGCCAGGCGGCCGCCGAAGCTTTCTTTGGTAAATCCCCCGACCTGGCCGATGGCAACAAAGGCCCGGTCAAAGGCCAGGGCAAAGGGCTGCTGCCCTTCCACCAGAACCGGCCAGGCAATGCCGCGCGCATCAGGGGTGCCGGGCTTGGTGCGCAGGCACTCCAGATGCTGGAATCTTTTATTTTCGTTTTCGTTTCCGCCCCGGAAGGCGATCACCTGGGTGGCGTCGATGATGGTGATGCCCTCCTCGATCGCCTCGCGCACCTCATCCGGATCGGCCGGAATGCGGTCTGCTCCGAACCAGGAGATGATGCTCACTTTGGCCCCCAGGCGGGCTAGGGTCCGTGCCAAGTCAAAGGCGGCGTTGCCGTCACCGACCACCGCCACCTTCTCGGGCAGGTGGGTGAGGTTTTCCCAATGGCGGCGGGCCAGGAAGGCGAGGCAGCCTTCGACCCTGTCCAGGTCTTCGCCGGCAATGCCCATCTTGCGGTCGTGCCAGGTACCTGTGCCGATAACCACCCCTTGATATTCATGGGTCAAACGGTCAAAGTCTGCGGCCAGATCAATGTTCTGCTGCGTGACAAAGGTGACGCCCATCCGTTCGATCAGGCCGATCTCCCTGTCTAAGATGGCCGGCGGCAGCCGGTGCTGCCCTATGCCGTATCGGAGCAGCCCCCCGATCTCGCGTTCCTTCTCAAAAACGGTGACCTCATAACCTTTCCGGGCTAGATCGGCAGCTGCGGCAATACCGGCAGGGCCGGAACCGATGACCGCGATCTTTTCCGGCCGGGTGGCCTCACTCTTTGCCGCGAAGGCCTTGCCGGCGGCCTCCTGGCGGGCCGCATCAGCACCCTCGTAATCGGCGAGAAAGCGCTTGATTGCTCGGATTGAGACCGGGCCGTCCACATCGCCCCGGCGGCAGGAGTCTTCACAGGGATGGGTGCAGACCCGGCCGCAGATCCCTGGCAGGACGTTATCTCTGCGGATCAGGGCTAGGGCCTCGTCAAATTTGCCTTGCCCTGCCAGAGCGATATACCCCTGGGCATTGACCCCCAGCGGACAGTTTTCCTGACAGAGCGGCTGCTTGCGCTTATCGAGGTAGGGACGGCCGGGCAGGCTGGTCCGGGCATGCGAGCGCAGGGCTTTGCCGTTTTCCGGGGTTTCCACCGGACAGGCGGCTACGCATTTGCCGCACAGCGTGCAGCGGTCCGGGTCGATGAAGGTCTGTTCCTGGTCGATGCGCACACTGAAACCCTGGGAGGTGTGCTTGATCGAGGTGATTCGGGCGGGCAGCAGGGTGCGGATGGAACTGTTACGCATGATCCGGATCAATCCGGGCCGATGGGCGTGGTTGAAGGTCAGCCCCGAGGGCAGCCGGTATTCTTCGGCGGAAAGCTTCAGGTCAAGATCGGGGTTGCCATCGATCAGGGTCACCGGGATACCCAATTCGCCCAGTTTATTGGCGGCGGCGATGCCCTCCGGGGTGGCACCGGCAACAATCACCCGGTAGAGACGTTCTTTCTGTCGTGTCATTGCGCCAACGCTCCTGTCTGACCCGCAGCCCGCTTCTCCCGGCCCTTGAGGGTGGAAAGGCCGTAGTCAAATCCTTTATTGTATGCCTCGATGTTCCGCTCTTCGGTCCCCTTGGGCACTGACTGAGCGATGGTCGCCTGGGCCGCCTCGGTGGAAACCGCCTGCGTTATGGCGGTGCAGAAACCGATCATGATAATGTTGGCCATCATCTTATTACCCAGGTTTTCTGCCATCCGGGTGGCTGCGATGGCAAAGTGATCGCAGGGCGCATTTTCAGGATGCACTAAATCCTGATCGACCAGAAGAATGGCATCAGGTGTCAGGGCCGGAGCGAATTTGTCGTATCCAGCCTGGGACATGGCCACCAGGATCTGGGGGGTGTTGACATACGGGTAATGGATCGGCTTATCCGAGATGATGACTTGAGCGTTGCAGGCGCCGCCGCGGGATTCGGGACCGTAGGCCTGCACCAGGGTACTTTCTTTGTGATCGCCGAGCGAGGCCGACATCCCGAGGATGCGCCCGGCCAGGATAATGCCTTGGCCGCCGAATCCGGTGACAATGATCTCGGTCTGGTTGCTAGTTTTGGTTTTGCTCATGGTCGTAGTCGTTACCGGGAATTGAGAGGAAAAAACAATCAATCGTCGCTGCAGGGGCGGTGGAGCTCGGTGTAGCGGTCGTCGCAGGTGGATCGGTCGATATCGATGAACTTGCCGATAACCACACCCTTTTCAAAATCGATGTCCGCTCGGGCCGGGTCGGCGCCGTTTTTGATGATGGTTTTATCTTGGTAGAGCCGCAGGGTGTCGAGAGGTTTTTCCTTGTTGCGGCGGCCATAATTGATCGGACAGGGCGACAATACCTCGATAAACGAAAACCCTTTACGGACAATGGCCTCGTTGATGGCTGTGGTCAGGTCACGGGTGTGCAGAATGGTCCAGCGGGCGACATACGAGGCCCCGGCGGCATAGGCGAGCAGCGGCAGGTTGAAGGGCGAATCCGGGTTGCCGAGCGGGGTGGTGGTCGACTTGGCCTTGTTCGGGGTGGTGGCCGCACATTGGCCGCCGGTCATGCCGTAGGTGAGGTTGTTGACGCAGATAACGGTCAGGTCCATGTTGCGTCGGGCCGCATGGATGAAGTGGTTGCCGCCAATGGCGAACAGGTCGCCGTCGCCGCTGAAGACAATCACCTTCAGGTCCGGCTTGGCCATCTTGATGCCGCTGGCAAAGGGAATGGCTCGGCCGTGGGTGGTGTGGAAGCTGTCGAGCTTGATGTAGCCCGCGCCTCGGGCCGAACAGCCAATGCCTGAGACCATGGTGAACTTGTTGTAGGGGATACCGGTGGCCTTGATGGCACTCAGGCAGGAGGAGAAGGCCGTGCCGATGCCGCAGCCCGGACACCAAATGTGGGGGATGCGCTCGGTGCGGATCAGGTCGTCAAGGGGGTGCTCCGGTTGTTTGGCCAGTTTTTTCGGATTGGTGGTCATAACTGAAATTTCTCCTGAATGCAGGCAATCACCTTGTCCGGGTGGATGATTTTACCGCCGGCGCTGCCCACGAGAAAGGCCGGGGCTTTGCCGCCGCTGCAGCGCTCGACCTCGTAATGGATCTGGCCGAGGTTGATCTCCACGGTGATGAATCCTTTCACCCGCGTGGCGATTTTGCGGATCATCGCCTCGGGGAAGGGCCAGACCGTCACCAGGCGCAGCAGTCCCGCCTTGTAGCCCAGCTCTCGAGCCTGATCGACAGCAGCCAGTCCGGTGCGCACCGAAATGCCGTAGCTAACGATGACGATCTCGGCATCCTCCATCCGGTAGCTCTCGGTCTCGATAATATCGTCGAGGTTGCCTTGGATCTTGCCTTTGATCCGGGTCATCATCTGTTCCTGCGCCTCGACGTTCATGGCCGGGTAGCCGCGTTCATCATGGGTCAGGCCGGTAACATGGACATTGTAGCCCTCGCCGATGGCCGGCATAGGGGCAACGCCGTTGGGCCCAGCCTCATAGAGCTTGAATCGGTCCTTACGGCCGGTGGGCTTGGGTCGATCGACCAAGTGGATCTCGCTCGCCTCGGGGATGACCACCTTTTCGCTCATGTGGCCGACGATTTCGTCAGCCATGATCAGCACCGGCACCCGGTATTTTTCGCTGAGGTTGAAGGCGCGGATGGTCTGGTGAAAACAGTCTTGAGGGGAAGAGGGGGCCAGGGCAATCAGTTCGTAGTCGCCGTGCGAGCCCCAGCGGGCCTGCATCATGTCGCCCTGGCCGGTCATGGTGGGCAAACCGGTCGAGGGGCCGGTCCGCTGGACATTGACAATCACGCAGGGGGTCTCGGTGCAGACGCCGAACCCTAAATTTTCCATCATCAGGCTGAATCCGGGTCCGGAGGTGGCGGTCATGGACTTGACCCCGGTCCAAGCTGCGCCGAGGATCGAGGCAATGGCCGCGATCTCGTCTTCCATCTGGATAAAGGTCCCACCGATGTCGGGCAGCCTCTCCGCCATGTGTTCGGCGATCTCGGTGGCCGGGGTGATCGGGTAGGCGCCGAAAAACAGGCAGCCTGCCGCAATCGCGCCTTCAGCACAGGCGATATCGCCGGTGATATAGTGTTCGCCGGTCAACACTGCTGGTTTCATAAAAAGGGTCCTTGGCTTCAGGGTGAAAGAGTTATTTCTGGGCAGTCGCCGGCGGTATTTCCACCGAATAGATGGCAAATTCGGGACAGATGATCTCGCAGTAATGGCAGTTGACGCACTCGTCGGGCCTGGTTGCCACCGGTGGGTGGTAGCCCTTGCGGTTGAACTTGTCGGAGAATGCCAGGATGTCTTTCGGGCAGAATTCGATGCAGTAGCCGCAGCCCTTGCACCGATCATCGATGATGCACACCCTCCCTCGGGTTACCTGTATCTCCTGCGCGTCAAGAGGGACTCGCCAAAATGCCATGTTGCGTACCTGTGAGATGTGTGAAGGTTGCGTTGGTGTGAACTACGTGATTTGTGATAACGACATGGAGCAAGAAAAAGAGAGGATCACCGCAGCTCGACCCGTCGTGCTAACGATGGAAATAAACTGAATAACAGAGCAACTGTCAAGCGGTAATCGGGAAGTTGGAAGAAAAAACAGAGACACCGGCGTTTTTTTTTCGGCAGTGTCTCTGTTTTTTCTTTCTCGCTTCAATCGTTGTTAGCAAGTGTGATTTTGAAACGATAAAGAGGAGCTGGCCACAAGCGGTGCTCTCGGATAGTTTTTTTTGAAAAGATTCATAAATTCTGATTTTTCACCCCCCGGCAATTGTATGATCAATATATATGCCAATATTTAGGTGTAGTTTGCTCATCTGTCTCCTGGACAGACCACCGTGCCAACGCATATACTGAAAGCAAAAGCAGAACAGTTAGCTAGCTTTACAGGAAAGCTCAGTTTTTATACCCAAAAGAATTTGGAACTACGTTAAAAGTTACGGAGGTGGCCCATGTTGCAACGAATGCGGATCAAGACACGGATGTTACTTATTATTTTTGGTATCATTCTCCTGTTCCTGGTTATGTCGATGTATACTTATAACATAGCTCGGCAGATCAGCGACATGGTGACCAATGCCACCACTCAGGTCATGATGACCGAGAAGAAGGCTAAAATTCAAGTTGCCAGCCATGCCATGGCTGCCGCCTTGAGCGAGGCAAACAAGATTCAGGTTGCCAGTCATAGCATGGCGGTTGCCTTAGCCGAGGCCGTAAAAAAGTCAGGAGCGTCAACCCCAGGAGAGGTCGCCGAACTTGTTCGAGCAATGGTTGCGCCGACCCGATTTGAAGACGATCAGTCCGGATACTTTTTTATCTATCAAGGGACCGTCAATGTGGCCTTCCCGGTGAAAGCAGAAACGCAGGGTCAAGATTTAGCGGATTTAAAAGATAAAAATGGGGTTTACGTTATTCGCGAACTTGCTCAGAAAGCCAAGGAAGGGGGCGGTTTCGTTGAATACGTTTGGCCAAAACCAGGAGGAGGCGACACGCCTAAACTCAGTTATGCCGAGATGATTCCCGGCTTGAACATGTGGGTAGGAACGGGCATCTATATTGATAACATTGAAAAAACCAGCAGCGCTATCCGCGCCGATATTGATCAGGCAGCAGGAAAGAAAATTATGCAGATGCTGGTGGTTTCCGGCATCATCGCCTCTGCCATAGCGTTGATGAGTTTGTTTATCGCCATGGGCATCAGTTCCGGCCTGAAGCATCTAATCCACAATTTTCGTGATGTGGCAGAGGGGGAAGGTGATCTGACTAAACGGATTGTTGTTAGCTCTAAGGACGAACTGGGTGAACTTGGTGACATTTTTAATATTTTTCTGGGTAATCTTCAGGAGATGATCAAGAAAATTGCCGGCAATTCCCTTGCCGTCAATGATTCGTCGGATTCCCTGACCACCCTTTCCGGCCAAATGAGCGAGAGGGCCCGGGATACCTCAATGGTGGCCAACAACGTTGCTGCCGGTGCGGAAGAGATGACCACCAACCTCAATGCAGTGGCGGCGGCTATGGAGCAGTCGTCGACTAACACCGCCATGGTCGCGTCGGCAGCCGAAGAGATGACCGCGACTATCACCGAAATCGCCGCCAATGCCGATCGAGCCAGTACGATGACGCACGAGGCTGTGCAGCAGTCGCTCAAGGCCACGCAGCGTATGGCTGAACTCGGTGTGGCTGCCGCGGCCATCGGCAAGGTCACCGAGGCCATTAACGACATCTCCGACCAGACCAATCTCCTGGCCTTGAACGCCACTATTGAGGCGGCACGGGCCGGGGAATCGGGCAAGGGATTTGCGGTGGTCGCCAACGAGATCAAGGAACTGGCTAAACAAACGGCCCAGGCCACCCTGCATATTAAGGAGCAAATCGAAGGCATGCAGGCCACTACCAGTGTCACGGTAGAGGAGATCAAAGGAATTTCCTCGATTATCCACCAGGTAAATGAACTGGTTGCTACCATTGCTACGGCCGTGGAAGAGCAAAGTGCTGCCACCGGTGAGATTGCCGCCAATATTGCGCAGGCCTCCCAAGGGTTGCAGGAGGTCAATGAGAATGTCGGCCAAGGCTCGGTGGTCGCAGGAGGCATCACCAGTGATATCACCAAGGTGAGCGTTGCCGCCGGAGAAATAACCAAATCGAGCGATCAGGTGCGGGAACGGGCGTACCAGTTGCAACAGATGGCTGGAGAGCTTAAGACTATCGTCAGCCGGTTCCGGACTTGACCGCCCACGCATCCGGCTGCTGGGCGTGCCCCGCAGCCGGATGCATCAAATCCCTGTTTCGTGCTCCCCGAAAATTTCATTTCTGCTGTGGTACACAAGAAAGAGTACCGACCATCATCACACGGTTGCTTTTTTGGGAGCCGCCGTATATACTGACACGAAAATAATAGATATCGTGTTCTGTCATGGCAACCCTATACGGTTCAAGGAGGCTCGCATGCTCTTCCCCATCTCTGGCGTCACCGTCGAACTCTGGATTCCCCCGTTGGTTGCTTTCGTCATTTCCTTCTTTACCTCCATGGGCGGTATATCCGGGGCTTTTCTCCTTCTGCCTTTTCAAATGTCGTTTCTCGGCTATACCAGTCCCTCGGTGAGTTCCACCAACCAGTTGTACAATATCGTGGCCATCCCTTCCGGGGTCTATCGGTATTGCAAAGAGGGGCGAATGGTGTGGCCGTTGACCCGGATCGTAGTGGTAGGCACCCTGCCGGGAGTGCTCATCGGGGCGTTCATTCGGGTGAACGGTCTGCGGGACCCCCGGAATTTTAAATTGTTTGCCGCTGCGGTCATCCTCTACATCGGCATCAAGATGATACGGGATCTGCTGAAGAAGACCGCGGGCAACCCCGGCAAAGCAGCTCCGACGGGACCGTTAAGTGCGGGCTTCGGCAATCCGGCGGCAACGGTCAGCGATATCCACTGCGGTCTGTGGCGGTTATGTTATTCCTTTCAGGGAGAGACCTTCAATGCTTCGTGCACCGGGATTTTTATCCTCTGCTTCATCGTCGGTATTGTCGGGGGGGTCTATGGGATCGGGGGCGGTGCGATCATCGCTCCTTTCCTGGTGAGCTTTTTCGGTCTGCCTATCTACACAGTGGCCGGTGCGGCCCTGATGGGGACCTTCGTCACTTCGGTAGCCGGGGTTGCCTTCTACACAGCTCTTGCCCCGTTTTATCCGCAGGTGTCGGTGTCCCCGGACTGGCTGCTGGGGATATTGTTCGGCGTGGGCGGCATGGCCGGGATGTATCTGGGAGCTCGCTGTCAGAAATTCGTTCCCGCCAAAGCGATCAAGTGGATGCTGGTCTGTATTATGATCTCCACCGCCCTCAAGTACGTGGTCGATTATTTCAAGTAACGGCTCAGGCGAATAGGCTGTAGGTGTTTAGGCTGTATAGGTTTAAGCCTACAAGCCTACAGTCTAAACACCTCCCTCATTCACTGTTCGGTAAACAAACGCTTCACCGTTGCCGGAATGGCCCCTTTGGGGATCAGGGTATGGTCCTTGGTCACTTCATACAGGCCGAACCACTGTTCCGGATCATCCGGATCATGCCGGAGGGCCCCCTTCGGATCCTTGGCGCTCTTCCACCACTCATCTTGTAATTCGAAAAAGACCAACCCACAGAAAATTTTACGACCGCGGGCTGTGCGGATATCCCGCCACACCGACTGCAGGGTCTGGGGTACATCCTCGACCTTATGGCCGCCGAACCCAGGCACCCAGGGCTTAGGGGCAATGGGCGAGGTCGATAGACCGACCTGCGTGATTAAAATGGGTTTGTGCATTTCGGCGGCCAACTGCTCCAGATACCCCTGATAGGCGGTGCCGGTGACTGAGCCGGGCTTCGATGTGCGCACCCCGTTGGCATAGGTGTAGAGGTTGAGGCAGACCAGATCACCCATGTCCGGAACCAGGATGCTTTCCTGGCTGACCTCCAGGTCCGGCCGGTTGGCCACCGGGCCGATATGGGTCCAGCTGGTATGGCAGTAAAGATGGCGGCGGCCATATTGGGTCAGTTCATAGTCCATGGCCTCGTCGACCAGTTTGGCAATGGCCACCTCGGTCGGGGTGCGGCCGGTTACCGTCAGGTGCTTGCCCTTATAGTCATGGACATCGGGGTGGCGGGCATCGGTGGCCGTGACGCATTTCGCCTGCAGTTCATCACCGATCGAAAAAAGGACCAGACGGTCCGGGCGGCCCACCTTGTAGGTATGGTCGATGACGTCTTTGATGTCCGCCAGGGTTTTGGCCTGAAAGGCCGGGGCCAGAAAATCTTCCTCGTAGGCCCAGACCCAGACATCTTGGCTGTAGACCAAATCTGTTGCATCGAGTGCTGTAAAGAAGCGAGGCGGCATAAATCGGGGGAAGACATGGAGATAGTTGACGCCAAGGTCCTTGACCAGGGCCAGGTGGGTACCGTAGCGGTCGTCATTGCCAGGAGGCGTGAGTAATACCGGGGTTTCACCGGGCAAAAAGGGTGAGTAGCCCATGCCCCGGAAAAAGACCGGTTGTTCCGGCTGGGTCAGATCGATTAGCGAGGTGCCGCGAACGATAAAGCGCGTAGGACTCGGTGTTGCCGCACTGATGCTGACGGTTTTGGCGGCTTTTGCAGGAGTCGGGGCGGCAACCACAAGGGCCAGCGCCAGCAGGATGGGCATGCAAAGGAGCAAGGAGGGTTTGATCATAGTGTCGAATGCGGATGAAGGTTATTTTTTCATACTAAAAAGGGGGTGGTGAGTCTTATCGGCAAGATCTTGCTCAGCTCTGGTCAGCGGGTAGCGGCCTTGCATCCAGCACCATTCTGAGCAGCGTGGATAGATCTTTTTTGGTGAGAGGTTTTAAGGCAAACCCTTTGATACCCAAGGAGAGGGCCTGCTCTTCTGAAATAATGCTGCTGTAACCGGTGCAGAGAATAATCGGCAGGTCAGGCTGTATCTGAAGTAATCGCTGGGCAAGATCACTTCCTGTCATTTCCGGCATGGTCTGGTCGGTAATCACCACATCGAACTGAGCAGGGTTGTTCTGAAAGATGGCCAGGGCTGCCAGACTGCTGGTCTGCACCGTCACTGTATATCCCAATTGTTCGAGCATCGACTTGCCCATCTCAACCAGGATATGTTCATCATCAATCAGCAGGATGGATTCCTTGCCGCCCAAAACCGGCTGCGCGGTCTTGCCTGCAGTGAGGTTCTTCCGTTCAACCGCCGGGAAATAGAGGCGGAAGACCGTACCCTTGCCAAGCTCGCTTTCGCAGGTGATAAATCCACCATAACTCTTGACGATGCCATGCACGATGGCCAGGCCCATGCCGGTGCCCTTGCCTAATCCCTTGGTGGTAAAATAGGGTTCGAAGATCCGGTAGAGTATCTCCGGCTTGATGCCCTGACCCGAATCACTGACGGCGAGCTCAACAAAACTTCCGGGTTGCACATCCGGCTGATGCTTGAGCTCCTGCCGGGAGAATTCGCAATTCTTGAGAGATATCTCGAGTGAGCCTCCGTTCTGCTCCATGGCGTGGAACGCATTGGTGCAGAGATTTATCAGGATTTGATGCACCTGGGTTGGATTGCCCAGAATGGGTTTGGTGGCGGTATCGATTTGCTGTCTGATCGCAATTGTTGACGGCAGGGAAGGGCGCAGGAACTTGACGGCTTCCTTGACAATGAAGGCAATCTCCAGAGGAACACGATCGATGTCAGTCTGGCGACTGAAGGTAAGGATCTGTTTGATCAAGGCGGCGGCACGTTCCCCTGCTTCCAGCACCTTATTCAGGCTATTGGCCACAAACGATGCTGCCGGGCTGGCGTCCCGAGCTATCTCGGTATAGCCGATGATCGCCCCCAGAATATTGTTGAAATCGTGGGCAATTCCACCCGCCAGGGTGCCAATGGCTTCCATCTTCTGGGCCTGGATCAGTTGCGCCTGCAGTTGTTTTTTCTCCTCAGCAGCCTGCTTGTACTCGGTAATGTCTCGGGAAAAGCTGGCCACTTGGATGACCTGACCCTGATTATCCATAACGGGAAAGAGACGGACCTGGAAGTATTTATCATCCCGGGTTTCGTCATACTGAACCAGTTGTCTCTTTTCCATAATTTGGCTAATAGCCTTGCGGCGTTTAGCAGCAGCCTCCTCGGGCAGGAAATCAAAGAGGTTCTGCCCTTGCATAGCACCTCGGCAAACATGGCGGCGGCTTGCCGCGTTTTCGTTCAGATCGAGAATCATGCCATCGGGCTTGACCAGAATCACCGCGTCCGAGGTGGCGTTAAAAAGGGCTTTGAACCAAGATAGGCTCTTTTTGAGCCTATCCGCCATCCGCTTCTTGTCGGTAATGTCTCGAATACTTTCAATGGCGCCAATAATGGTGCCAGACTCATCGCAAAGGGGCGAGGCCTTGGCAAAAACCCAAGCACCTTTGTTACCGTAAAGAGCCTTGCAAAACACCTCGGTAATGAGGGTGTCATCTTCGCGGAGGATGTACGGATACAGGGAGGCAATTTCCTCGTTGTCCTCAAAAATCAGATCAATGAGTTGCGGTCGTGCTTCTCCATACATCGGGACTGCGTGGCTGAATCCGCCTTTGCCGATCATCTCAGCTGCCGACAAACCTGTCATTTTTTCAATAGCTTTGTTCCAGAGGATGACCCGGCCTTGTTTATCAATGGCCAGGGTTGCATCTGGCAGAAATCCGATAATGTCCGTCAGTCGTTTCTGCTCCGCCTTCAGTTCCTCCTCAGCCTGCTTGCGTACCAATGCCGTGCCGATGTGCGATGCGATGCCTTCTAGAAGTTCAATCGAGTTGAGGGTGAAACAGCCTGTGCGTCGATCACAAAAATGGATCAGGCCGACAATTCTCTCTTTGTTCCGAATAGGCACCAGTGCCAACGAGGCATAGTCGTACCGCAAACACTTATTGCGTGGATGCAATCTGGGATCCTGGTCGGCTGAAAGGTCCAAAAGCGGCAAAGAATTGTTGCTCCAGAAACTGCCCCCTGGTGTGAAGAGGGGACTGGTCGGGTCGGCCTTGCCGGAAATGACCAAACCACAGGTGCAAACCAGCTCGAGGTTGCCGTCTTTGTCCCGGCAGAACTCGCCATCCGCCGTCCGTTCAATCAGCGTATTTTCGGTCAGCAGGAAATCCTGATCAAAACCTTGTTGGGCGAAATACGGGAAGTCATCTTTTTCCTGCAGGCGAATTCCCACCGCATCGAACCCGGTTCCGGTTTTCAATACGGCAACAACCTGCTGGATAGCATCTGGCAACCCAATCGGATTATTGAGTATCTGTAGGATTTCCCGGCCCATTTCCCGATAGGCTCTCGCCTGCATACGCTCGGTGATATCGCGGGCGGAACCCGTCGTCCCAATGACAACCCCTTTTTTGTCAATAACGGGGGTCTTAAACGTTTCGAACCATTTACGTGTACCTGTATTGAAGATGGGTTCCTCAGTCATGTACGGTTGTCTGGATTGCATAACCTTGGCATCATCGGCAATGTATTGGCGGGCGAGTTTTTGCGGCCATATATCGAGAGCCGTCTTGCCCACTAGCAGTTCCGGGCCTTCCAGACCGCAGGATTGTGCAAATGCGGTATTGACGGAGAGGTACCTGCCGTCTCTATCTTTCAGCCATAAGAGACCGGGTTGATTTTCGATGATGGCGGAAAGATACGATTCCCGCTGGCGCAAGGCCGTTTCGGCTCGCTTTCGCTCGGTAATATCCAGGAATATGCAGTGGGTCTGCAGGAAGCGGCCCTCTGCATTGCGCATGATTTTGCCATCAAAGGAGGCGAGGAAGGTGGTCGCATCTTTTCTGAGCATCTCGAATTCGGTTCCGAGTGTCTCGCCGATTGCCTTGAATCGGGGGAAATATTCTTTGAAATGGTCCTGCCAGTCCGGGGTCAGGAACTCGCTGAAATTTTTGCCGATGATTTCTTCTCGACAATAGCCGAGTTTATCCAGCCAGGTTTGGTTGACCTCAAGGAGACAGCCGTTTTCATCTAGAGACTGGTAACCAAAAGGAGCGTGATCATACAGTTGCTTGAGGTGCGCTGCTTCCGAGGAATCGGAACGTGTTCGGTTAGTCATAGACCTACTCCCTGTAACTCAGATACCTACCACTTTTACATTAAGATCCGTATCAGCGCCATGCTGCCTGTTGTCTTCAGCCGCTAACGGTAGAAAGACACGAAAGGTGCTTCCTCGTCCTGTGGCACTCTCCACAGCAATTGCGCCGTTGTACGATTTTACAATCCCCAGCACCACCGGCAGGCCGAGGCCCCTGCCGGTAAACTTATTGGAGAAAAACGGATCAAAGAGCTTTTCGATATCTTCTTCAGCAATCCCGCAACCCGTGTCCTTTACCTCCAGGCACGCATAGGTAACATGCTTTGATTGCCAACCGATAGGGAAGCGGTGAGGAACGAAGAGATCCACAGGGGAAACCGTTTTGACGGTCAATTCAATGGCCCCCTTATGGTCGCCGTAGGCTTCCCAGGCATTCGTGACCAGACCGGTTACCACCTGCTGTATCTGTTCTGCATTTGCCCGTATGATGGGTCCTGGGGAAGGCAGATGGGTTGTAAGAATCAGGTTTTCTGGGATGGAGGCCTGAGCGAGTGGCAGGCTTTGACGGCAGGCCTCGGACAGGTCTACCTGCGCACGCGCGCCAGTCACTTGCCCAAGAGAGGTGAGCATCTTGCGGCTGATCTCCGCTGCCTTAAGCGCTGCCCGCATGGCATCGGTAAGTGGTTTAGGGGGTTCTGTATCGAAGGGGAGGTCATCGATGGCTATCTCCAAGTTCCCGATTACCACTGACAATTGGTTGTTGAAGTGGTGGGCAATGGCCCCGGTCATATCGTTTAGGCTTGTAATCTTTTGGAGTTGTTGCTGCTGTCGCTCCCATTGCCGTTGCGCCTCTTCAACTCTCTTTCGTTCGGTCAGGTCTCGGATGACCAGGACCATACTGACAGGTTGTCCCTCGGCGCTGCGGATAAACTCCCCTTTAGCCTCAAAGTCAAAGGTGCTGCCATCTGCACGTAATCCTTTGTAGGCAGTCGGCCCTGTCAATTTGCCTTGGAACAAGAGCGCAATATCGGATAACGCCCGATTGCGATCCTCCACGACGATAAAATCGGTGATCATCTGCCCCAATACTTGCTCCTGTCGATCATAGCCAAACATGGTCAAACCCACCGGGGTAACCATGAGAATCCGCCCCTCCAGATCCGCGATAGTGATGTCGTCAGGACAGGCATTAACAATGGATCGGTAACGCTCCTCGCTTTCCCTCAATTGCGTTGACCGTTCCTCAACTCGTTGCTCCAGCAATTCGTTGATCTGTTGCACCTCCTTGAATTGTGTTGTCAGTGCATCCGACATTTCCTTGAAATTGGTGATCAAGTGACTGGCTTCCTTTATACCGCTTTCAGGCCAGACAATTTCCTGACCATCGGTCACCAACTTAATCGGCAGGTGATGGGTGATCAGGCGGAGTTTTTCGAGGGTGACAATGGAACGGCGGCTGATGACCTCAGCCAGCGCCAGTGCTGCGAGCAGAATCAGGAACAGCAGGGTCAGTTTGCCGGAATATTCGCGAAAGAGCAATTTCTGGAAAGGCACCACCGGCTGTTCCAGGATCAGCTTCCATTCCGCCAGTTCGCCTAAAGGTCTTTCTGTGACGTAGAACGATCTTTTCCAGCGGTCCGCGGTGGCGGTGTTGGGCGGCACAACCGGCATCCACTGACTGATCTCTGCGTCAAGACGATGGAGCGTCCCTTGGTCCCGGGCAAAGGGTGTCAAGACCGTCTGGCCTGTGCGGTTGGACATGATGACGTTGCCGTTTTTATCCAGCAGGGTGTAGAGCAAGATCGTATGATCCAAACTGTTTTCGAGATGTTGTCGAATCTGCTCCAGGCTTAAAACGCCGATGACATAGCCGCTGTATTGTCCTTGAATGATCACCGGCGCAAGTATCGACACGATTGGTTTGGGTGGGCCGACCCTCGCCATGACAACTTCCGAGAGCATCGGTTTGAGCGTTTGTTTGAGTACCGGAATGAAGGGGCGATCAGCGAAATTTCTGCCAATGTTGACTTGTCCCATTTCGTCGAGCAGAGGGTAGGCGGCGGTAATGGTCGCGTCTCTGTCGAGCAGTGCGGTACGCCATACATTGAGATCTGACTTTTTGGTCTGTTCCAGAAAGGGTTGCATCTGAAGCGGCGTTCGCGACGCAGCCATCTCCGCCAGATTGATAAGGGCTGTTTGTCTGTTGGTCAGCCAGGTTTTCAATCGTTCTTGTACCTGCTTACTGTCCTGAGCCAACGTCATTCGGATTTTTTGGTCGGTGTTGTTGAAGTCGGTTCGACTCTCAATCGCCAAGGCAATCAACCCCGGGCACAAGACAAAAAAGGCGAGTAGATTGTAGGCAAGATCTCGAAATGAGGTCTGCGAGGAGCGCGACCAGAGGGCAAAACCAGTATAGAGCAGGCGGGCGAGCAGGGCATTGGCAATGCCGTTTATCGCCATTTTGGTTATGAGAAAATTGGCATCACTGCCGAAAGGGATATGTCGGGAAAGGTGGTAGAGAATATAGGCCAGCGGCATGCCGATGATGAGCCAGTAGAGCGTGTCGGCCAACACCATCCCTATCTTGCGGCGGTCCATCAACCAACCGACGACCGTCACCTCGACGGTCAAGATGATGATGGCGTTGGGGTGATTCCAGAGGAAGTAGGTAGAGCTGGCGATGAGTGCGGCTGCCACAATGCCCCAGCCAAGGCCGAGCAACTGCAGTGCCAGCATGGCAAAGATGCTGCCGAAAAGGAAGTCGGTGTCGAGGAAAATCGGGAAGTTGGCATAGTTGCCCGCCAGACCTGCGGCAATCAGGGCAAGGAAAAGGGGGATTTTGTAGGTATTAGACATGGCGGCGCAGATTGGTGGCTATGAGAGAAACGAGTTCTGAGACAGTCAGGAATCGTCCGGCAGTATGAAGAACAAACAACAGGATGCAAGGTATCGGACAGGAGCCTGCACACCCCGTGCTGCATCCGACGCGCTGGATTGTAATCATCACCTATTGTTACCTGATTAGCTGGAGATTAACAAAATCTTTCGATTCGGGGTCCGATATTTCCTTCGTTCGCCAAAACAGAGCAGGGAATTTGACTTCGGTGGCAACGTTGGGGCTGTTTCTGGTTTTCATGTGGCGGATGGGAACCAGGAAGAACAGGCAGGACCGCTCAAGGGAACAGCAGGATCGTGACCTCGGAACCCTGGTGGAGCCCGTCGACTTCTCGACTGATCGGCAGCAGTCCATCGGCCCGCACCAGGGGGTTGAGTAATCCTGATTTTCCGTACAACGGGGTTGCCAGGGGCAACGCGCCATTTTTCTGTGCTGTCAGTCGGACCCGGATATGCTCCTCTCGACCGATGGACGACGGAATGTGCTGTTCGGTGATTGCCCTGATGGTCTGCAGTCCGAGGGTCGCACCGAGTCCTGTGTATTGGCGCAGCAGGGGCCGGACAAAGAGGTAAAAGGTCATTATGGCCGAGGCTACGGGGCCGGGGAGACCGAAAAGGGCCTTGTTGCCCTGACGGGCAAGAATCGATGCTTTGCCTGGTGGGACGGAGACCCCGTGGGTCAGGAGTTCTGTCTGCGGTATGGTTTTGAAGACTTGCAAGGTGCAATCACGCCGACCGCGGGAACTGCCGCCGGAAAGCAGGAGGACGTCGGCCTCGGCAAGCGCATGGGTGCAGACGGCGAGGATGTCTTCAATATCGTCGCCACAGATACCGTAGGGCAGAGGGAGACCACCGGCCTCTTCAACCTGGGCTGCCAGGATGGTGGAATTGATATCCCTGATTTGTCCCGGTGACGGCATCCGGTCGGCAGCCACCAGTTCATTGCCGGTGGACAAGATGGCAACTTTTGGTCGCCGGTACACGGGCACTGCCATTATTCCCTGGCTGGCCAGGGCACCCAGATCCTGGGGCCGCAGCCTGCTGCCCTGGGCAAGGACCAGAACGCCTGGTGCGTAATCCTCATCGGCGGGGATAAGGTTTTCCCCTAGGACAACCGTCCCTGCCTCACAGGCTCTGGTCTGCTTAACCATGACCAGATTCTCGGCCAGTACCCGGCCTCGTGCCGAGGGCAGGGGCACGAGCTCCCCTTCAAGCGGGGTGAATCGGGAAAAAAGAGAGAGGGGATCGGAGGAGCCGTACAATGGGGCATCTTTCATGATCGTCTTTAATACCCGTCTGTCGCGGACAACCCTGCATGACGGCTCTCGCCTGCCGAGGTGACAAGTACCGCCGCCTTACCGTTGAGGGGACAGCGGTTCTCGCAGATGCCGCAGCCGATGCAGAGGGTGTCGATCACATACGGCTGGAGGAGGCTGACCAGGTGGCCCTTGGCATTGAGAACTTGGGCTTCCCGGAATTTGATGGCCTTGTCCGGGGTCGGACAATGTTCTTCGCAGACGATGCAGGGGACGCCATTGGCATAGGGCAGGCAGCGATTTTTATCGAAATAGGCCCGGCCGATGACGGTTGCCTGTTTTTCGGTTTTGCTCAGTTTGCGGATAGCCCCGCTGGGGCACACCTGACCGCAGAGGGTGCAGTTGTACTCGCAGTAGCCGATGCGGCTGAGAAGACGGGGGGTGAAGATGCCCTCCAGACCGGCATCAAGCCAGGTGGCGTGGAGGGCATTGCCGATGCAGACCTTCATGCACTCGCCGCAGCGCACGCAGCAACCGAGAAAGGCGGCCTCAGCCAGGGCGCCGGGAGGCCTGATGAGCGTGGGCTCAGCCTGCCGGGCGAGCGGGCGGGACGGCAAGGCAAGGGGTGCTAGCGCCCCCGCGGCCAGGGAGGTGACCACGGCCCGGCGCGACAGGTCCATTGATGATCCGCCGGATGCCTGGCCTCTCCAGCCATAGTGGAAGCGGGACCTAGGGCAGTGCGTCAGGCAATCGAGACAGAGGGTGCATTCCGCCGTGGTGATGCTTCGGGCCTCGTCGATGGCCCCCATGCGGCAGACGGTGCGGCACTGCCGGCATGTGCCGCATTCCGCAGAACCACCGGTAAGCCGGAACAGAGAAAAACGGGAGAACGTCCCCAGCAGGGCCCCAAGCGGACAGACCTTGCGGCAGAAAAATCGGTTTTCTACCCGGCTGAGGCCCAGTACCACCAGCAGAAGCAGCAGAGAAAAAACGGACAGGGCGTACACCTTGCCGCCAAAGGGCAGCAGGTATTTTTTCAGCAGGGCATAGACCGGTTCGGTCAGCGCGTTCACCCCATCAGGAGCCTGCTGGTAGGTCCAAGTAAAAAAGGTGGTGGTTGCATGGTCAAGGGCCGGGTGCACTGCAAAAGTGAGGCCGCGCACCAGCAGGGAAAACGGATCGAGATATCCGGCCAGGGGCAGGCCGAAGCAGGCGGCGGCAAGCAAGAAAAAGAGCAGGTAATATTTCCATTGGCGTTGCCCTGGTTCGAAAACAACGCCCGCGGGTCCGAGCAGGCGGCGGCTGAGATCGATCAGCGTCCCCATAGGGCAGACCCAGCCGCAGAAAAACCGTCCGAAAACAAGGGTCAGGCCAAGGGTGAGCAGGGCCGGCAGCAGGAGCAAAATCACTGTTTTTGCCGCCAGCATGGCGGAAACGGCGAGGAAGGGGTCAATGCGGAACAGGAGATTGACGGCCCAGGTCAGTTCATCGTGGCCTGCGTAATCGGTCTTGATGAACAGGACGAGAAAAAGGAGCAGGAACAGGGTCTGACCGATCCGCCGCCAGGAGGACGGCGAGATAAGCTTGCCGGATCGCCGCATCAGGCCGTCAACACCTGGATCCGGTCCAGGGCCATTTCGCCCAGCCCCAGTTTGTAGGCCGCCACGGTGGAGTCAATGGCATCGGGCGAGAGTGCGAACAGGGCATGGGTGGCATAGGCATCGGCAGCCACTGGGTCGGCTGAGGCGATCAGCGTGTCGGTCTTGCTCACATCCTTGAGATCGCCGCCCTGGGGGCCGTTGCGCAGGAGAATGCGGGTGGCGTCGATGAGGGTCAGCTTCGGTCTGATCACCGTGGCCAGATCGGCCAGGCTCTGGCCCAGATCATGATGCAGGGAACCCCGGCTGCCGCCGATGACGCCCATGCTGTTTTTGAGCCCCAGGGTCAGCCGGGACAGTCCGTGGTGCTTAGCTATCGGCACATTGATATAGCAGTCGCAGTCAAGAGCCTCTTTGTAAATCTCCCACTTGGTCAGCAACTTACCCTTGGTGATGTTCACCGGCACGAATTTGCGTTGGTCGATATGCTCGATCACCGCGCGCGGGTCGTTGAGGTCGAGAATAGCCTGCTCGATGCCGCTGTTGGTGTAGCAGCGCCGCTGCTCGTTGCAGGTCCGGTCGAAAACCAGAACTTTTTTGGCTCCAGCTTCCAGGGCCTGGGCAACGAGGGCCTGCACTACCAGGGGATGGGTGGTGGCCGCTTGTTCCGGGCTACGGTCCCAGCCGATGTTCGGCTGCACCACCACCCGGTCTCCTGGTCGGACAAACTGTTTCATGCCGCCCAGAGGAGCCAGTACCCGTGCCACCAGGGTCGAATACTCCTCACCCTTGGCGACGCTGAGCAAGGATTGCGGCTTTTCAGCGGCCAGGGCCTCCGGCAGGATGTTGAAGCGGGGAATGGTCAGGGTCGCGCCAGCTGACCAGAGGAATACCTCCCGAATGAATTGCCGTCTGTCCATAGTCCCCTCCTTTCATCCTGATGCAGCAAGGTTTTCGGTCTGCCTGTACGAAGACCGTATTCTCTTGAAAAGTTCGAATCATCATACCCTGGCACTGCAGGAAAAACAATGGATGGGGCGGTGGCCGGGCACGTATTCAGTTCCCCTGCGCATCCTCCTGTGGTAGGTCTGTATCGACAACTTCATACCTTGTAATGGATTTTCAACACCCCTATGGATACTCTTCCCCTGCTGATCCTGAGCGTGCCGCAACCAGCAATGGCCGGTTTCGCTTCCCTGCTCCAACACGGCATCTTGTTGCCTGTTGACCGGCCGGTTGCCCTCCTGCCCTTTCTGCTTGCCCTTCCCGGATTCGACGCAGAATATATCGAGAACACTGTCCAGACCATCTTCATCAACGGCGTTGCCATCGACAGCCTTGACCGGTCATTGCCCGCAGGCTCTACCCTGGCTCTCTCCGCAGCCATGCCGGGACTTGCCGGGGCCATATTCCGGCGCCAGGGTCTGCATGGTTCCCTGCGCAGCCAGCCGGTCGAAAAGGTGACGCCTCAGCAGGCCGACTCCGGCTTTGTTACCCTGAAACTATTCAACAGTATTGCCACGGACCGGGTCTGCGACCTCCTGACCCAAGGGATACACCTTCCCGGCCAGGCCTTTCACGACTTCGCCGCCAAGCGGGAACACCTTTTCCAACCACCGGTGACGGTTGACTTTGCCGGTCAGCATTTGGGGTATGCGGAGTTGCTGCACGCTGTTGCGGATTGCTCCATCCTGGCTGTGCAGGCGCGTCGCATCCAAGACTGAGAAACCTGCCTGGCAAAGGAGGCCTGGTGAGGCTGTTGTTGTTCCGGAACCGATAATGATAGGTTGCTTGGCAGGTGCAAGCCGGCCATTTTTACTCGACCCCTTCACTGTTTTCTTGTAGAATTTTCGGGACACTATCAATAACCACCTTAGACGATCCTCAACGGCACGGCGGTACCAATGGAAATCCGGAAACTCGATGTATTCTGCAAGATTGTCGAGCTGAAAAGCTTTACCAAAGCTGCAGAGGCCGTGCGGCTCTCACAACCAACAGTGAGCGATCATATCCGCACTCTTGAAGAGGAACTCGGCCAGAAACTGATTGATCGCCTTGGCCGGGAGGTCGTGCCAACGCCGGTGGGACGACTGCTCTATGGCTATGCTACCAAAATCCTCCGGTTGCAGCAGGAGACCCTCCAGGCCATAGGGCAGTATAATGGCAACCTCAGCGGCAACACGCTCATAGGTGCCAGCACTATCCCCGGGACCTACATCCTGCCGAAACTGATCAGCTCGTTTCGCAGCCAATTCCCTGAAATAAGAACCGTTGTCCACATTCATGGATCGCAGGCAATTGCAAAAAAAGTGCTGGACGGTGAATACGATCTCGGTCTGGTTGGGGCGATATGGAATGAGAAAGGACTTGAGTGGACCGCGCTCTTTCAAGACACGCTCACCTTGGTCGCGCACCCGGGCAACTCCTTGAACCAGAAGCAGTCCCTCACGGTCAGGGATCTGTTCAGCCAGCCTTTTATTCTCCGGGAACCCGGGTCGGGCACCAGAAAGGTTGTCGCCCATATTCTCGAAACCCGGGGATACAAGGAAGCCGATCTGCAGGATGTCGCGTTGCTCGGCTCCAATGAAGCCGTCAAAGAGGCGGTCAAGGCCGGCATCGGCATTTCCATGCTCTCGCGCCGCTCCGTTGCTGAGGACGTGCACCGGGGAACCCTGGTGGCGCTTCCTTTGGAGGATATCTCAGGGGAGCGGCCTTTCTATCTGGTACGGCGTAAAAACCGGGTGCTGGCACCCGTTGCCGCAGCCTTTGCTGACCATCTGCTGGCAGCAGCGGAACAGGAGAACGCCTCAGCTCTCGCCGCTCAGTGAAAGGCACCGCCAGGGAGGAGCCCTCCCGGATTATCCGTACTTCGCTCGCAGAACCTGGGCCGCTTCGACAATAGCGCACAGCTTGCGAAAGGCAATTTTCTCCACATTGACCGAACGGCTGGCAAAGCAGCCAAAGCCGCAGTCGGTATTCAGAAACAGCTGGTCAGGCCGGTAGAAGGCCAGCGCCTGTTCGGCCTTGGCAACAATAGCCGCCACCGGTTCCACGGTATCGGTGCGGGGATTGACCACCCCTAACCCCAATTCGCGGTCAGACAGCGCCTGCCCGACCACCTCGATATCGCCTGCCCGCGGTGTTGCATATTCCAAAACGAATTGGTCCACCTGCATACGCTCCAGGGCCGGCAGCAGCCGGGCGTAATCACCGGTAAGGAGCACCTCTTCCTGCTTGCTCCAGTTGCCGCGGCAGACATGCACGCCGATACGGAGGCCGTCAATCCCATGAGTGATGCGGTTGATCAGTTCGGCTGCGAATTCCAGTTCCTTACCCGCGTCACGGCGGGTAGCCAGGGTCGCTCACATGAAGGTGCGGCGGCCGCATTCCTCCGAAAGGACCACCTCGGTGAGTACCGGTTCGTCGAACTGGACGAAATCGCAGCCCGCATCCCGCAGGTCGATCAATTCCTCGCGCAGGATCCGGACGATATCGTCGGCCATTTCCCTGGGGTCGCGGTAGGCCGTGCGGGTCAGCGCACCGACCCACATGGAGCGGGTCAGCAGATAGGGGCCGGGCAGGGTGATCTTGACCGGTTTGTTCGTCAGGGTGCGCAGGAAGTAGAGATCTTCCAGAGCAAGGGGCTCCCGCCGCGACAATCTGCCAATGCAGGTCGGATTCTTCACGGCTGAGGCCGGCATATCCATGGTCCTGAGCATCTCCTCGAACTCGGACTTATCCTCGACAAAGTCCAGCATCTCTGCAAGCGACATCAACTGGGTACCAGCAACTTTGTCGGTGATGAAGGCATAGAAGCTCTCCCGCCGATGCTCGCCGTCAACCACGACGTCCAGGCCTGCCAGTTCCTGCAGGATCACGGTGCACCGGATTTCCTCCTCGGCAACCGCGTTGAAGGCTTTACGGGAAATCGTTTTTTTCTGGTAGCCCCGCAAGGCTTTCAGCATGGCCTGGGAGCGAGGCCATGAGCCCACCTGCGTAGTCACAAAAGATTTAGGTTCAGCCATGCTCACACCAAAGCTATTTTTATTTGGAGGTCCACCGCCTTGGCCAACGTTGCCACCAGGGGCGAGCGCTGTACGGTCCGGGCCCAGGCGGTCTTCACTTTTCCTTCGTCCGCAAAGGTGGAGGCAAAGCATTTGAGTTCAATGCGTTGCACCGAAGGATCGCCCTCTTCAAGACCCATATGCGCTAAAATGTTGTTGAGCGAGCCGTTCAGGGAGATCTCGATGTCGTCGACCTCCAGGTTCTCCCGGGCGCATTCGGTGGCAAAAGCGGTGGTCAGCGATCCCGCTAGCGCCCCGAAGAGATATTCGAGGGCGCAGGGGCGATCATCGCGTTCCTCGAAACTTGCGGGCTGGCCCACCTCGAAGGAAAAGTTTCGGGCGTAAATGGTCGACTTGAGATGACCGGTTGACCGGGCCCTGAGACGCCATGCATAGCCCTTCGCCTCTTCCTTGTCTTTGCGCAACGCCTCTTCATCCTGCTGCGCACCCTGGCCCCTTCCCACAAAGTAGCGGGTGAAGCCGTCGCCAATGGTTTTACCCAGGTATGTATGGCCAGCCATCCGGCACCAGGGCGGCAGATCATCGGCAACCGTCGGTTCCCGGCTGCGCATTTCCAGGATGCCGTCGACCGGTGTTTTGAGCATCTGCTCCCTGATCAGGAGGATCAGGCCGGAACCGCAGTCCAGATCGCCACCGTCAAAAATCGTGTTTGGGGTGACTGCGTTGGCGTCAAATTCCATGGGTGTGATCCTCCTCTTGGGTCTTTCAGTACGCAACAGCCGGTGAGCCGTTGGCCAGCCATTCCACCAGGGCAGCGCCGCCGGCAGGGGTGGCTCCCTTGATCAGATCGGTCTCGGCAATGCCGCGTTTTTTCATGCAGGGCGTGCAGACATAGATCTTGCCGCCAGCCTTGAGGAACTTGTCCATCAGATCCTTGAGCGGGGCAAAGGGCGCGCCTTCGTCGACCTTGGCGGCTTCTCCAGGGACCGCGCAGAAGACGCCGTCCGAACTGAGAAAAACCATCGTCTCTTTCTCGCTGCCCTGGGCTGCGTTGGCCACGACAAAGCCGAGGGTGGCTTTATCCGGATCGGTCTTGCAATGGGTAATAGTAACGCAGAAGGTGTTTGCCATGTTCTATCTCCTTACTAAATGGGGTTTCAAGGTGATCAGGTAATAGGGGTGTTGCATTGCGGTCAGTTCGTTTTTGGTCATTCGGCACCAGGCCGGTAGTTCCATCGGCGCGCCAGGGTCTCGGGAAATGACCAGAATTCGGTAGCCCGGCTGCTGGCTGCGGATATAGAGGTAGAGGTTGACGATTACTCGTCCGCAGGTTTCTTCGCCGCCGTCGAACTCGTCGTCAAAATCCCAGGCGGGGCGATTGGTTGCCATGATTTCAGACCTCATTCATCAGGGGCATCGGTTGGATGGAGAAATAGGTAGGGGGGATGTTGGAGACTGGTTTTGGAATCGAACCAAACGGCCTTCTTTTCACAGGTAGCCCAACGGGGTTGAAGCCCGCGGCCGGCACCAGCCAACTCAACCAGTCGTATAGATTTTCTATATATGTAGCATTGGGAAAACCAATACGCAACGCAAATAAATTGATCGATTGGCAATTTGGAAAAATTGAATGTTCAGAGGTGAGAGCGAGGTGTTACCCGCCCTTGGCGGCATCAAGATGGTGGATCGCACGCATCCAGTAAGGTCAGGGCGTTCGCTGCAAATCGCAGGGTAACTGTTGCACCGATGGCGGGACAATGGTGCTGGTAGCTGGCGCGATCCATGAGCACCACCATCAGCACGCCGATATTGACCACCACCCGGATTTTTTCGCCCTCGGCCATGATGAGCATAATCGTTCCGGTGACCTCTTGGCCGGGTTCTTGCTGATCCGCAGGCTGAGAGAGCGTTATTTTTTCAGGATCAATATAGATGCGTCCGCTCCGTGTTGGGTGGCAACCCGGTTGCGGCGTAGAAATAGGGATCTGCACCTTGCCGTGCAGCGTGCAGTGCAACTGGCCGTTATCCCCTGGAATCAGGGTGCCGGCAAAGCTGTTCTCGTAGGTGGTGGCCGCACGTCTCCCGTTCTCCAATACCAGGGTTTGCTGGGCCAGGGCAGCGGCCTGCAGCCGGTCGTGGGTGGTGAAGATGATGGTTGTACCCCGAGTCGTATTAATCTGCTGGAGAAGAACACTGATCACCGCTTGATTTTCGGCATCAATGCTGGCTGTCGGTTCATCGCAGAGGAGCACCCGGGGCGAGAGCGCCAGGGCTCGGGCCAGGGCCAGGCGCTGCGTCTCGCCGCCGGAAAGTTCATGGGCTGCGGCAAACTTGAATTGCCGGAGTCCAACCGTCTCCAGCACTTCGTCCACTGTCCGCTGTCGATCCGTTTTCCCCATCTTTCTGATCTTCAGCCCGAACTCAATATTGCTGCAGACTGTGGTGGAAAACATGATGGGGTGCTGATCCACCAGCACCACCTGGCGGCGCAGGTGCAGCATCGCGGTCCGTGAGGCCTCGACCGGTTGGCTGTTAAAGGTCATTCTGCCGGTGGTCGGCGTCTCCAGAAATCCGAGGAGGTTGAGCAGGGTGGTCTTGCCGGCACCGTTGGGCCCGAGCAGGGCATAGATGCGGCCTGCCTCGATCTCCAGGCGGTCGATATCGAGCACGGTCCGTTTGCCGTAGCGTTGGGTGATCTGGGACAGGGTGTACAGTATCATCGGGCGCTTCTTCCCTGGATGAGATTGAACAGGATGTTCATTCCCAGGCTCAGCGTCATGAGCACCAGACCCAGGGCCACGGCCAGGATAAAGGAACCTTTGTCGTATTCCAGGGCCATGGCGGTGGTCATCGTCCGGGTGAACCCTTTGATATTGCCGCCGAGCATCATGGATATCCCGATTTCGGAGATCACCCGGCCAAAGGCGGAAATGACGGCGGCACCGATACCGAACCGGCCTTCGCGCAGCACGACCAGTGCCGTCTGCCAGGTATCCGCCCCGAGGGTTTTGGCGGTCTTGCGGTAGCGTTCGTCGACCCGGCTGACTGCGGCGATGGTCAGGGCGGTGATCTGCGGGACAATCAGGATGAACTGGCCGATAATCATGGCCTGCTGGGTGTACAACAAATCCAGGGGGCCGAATAGGCCGCGTCGGGAGATGAAGGTGTAGACAAAGAGGCCGATCACCACCGTGGGCAAGGCCAGCAGGGTGTTGAGGATGGTGATGAGGATGCGCTTGCCCGGCAGCTGTCCGTACGCAATAGCAAAACCTGCGGGGATGCCGATAAGGGCGGCACACACGGTGGCAATGCAGCTAACGGTCAGCGAAACGCGGACAATGGTCAGCAACTCAGGATCGAGTGAGGCGACCAAATGGATAGCTGAGGAAAAACTCTCAAGGAAAAAGGACATCGCATACCGATACAAGAAAACGTGAGCAACAGGGACAACGCCCACCCCGTCTATTAGGTTGGGTGAGCGTTGTTTACTTCAAGCAGCCGGGGGGATCAGCGGAAAGCCGTCGCTGGATGCTTCCGGTTACTTGGCGTCGGGAAAGAACAGTTGTTTATCATGTAACTTGTACTCAGCAATCAGCTTTTGTCCCTTGGCCGAGGTCAGCCACTGGGCCATCTGCTCGGCCAGGGCATATTTGACATGGGGATATTTCTTCGGGTTGACCGGAATGAATCCATAAGGGTTGGCCAGATGCGTTCCGCCTTCACAGAGGATGCTCAGATTTATCGGTATCTCCCGGCCGAATTTATATTTAATGAAGGTGCCGCGATCCGCCAGGGTATAAGCCTGTTTTTCTTCTGCCAGCGTCAGGGTCTTGCCCATGCCCTGACCCACGGAGAGATACCAAGCAGTGGCTCCTGCCGGATGCACGGATTTGACCGCAACCGGCTTGCCGTCTTTTTCCATGGTGGTGGCCGCGGACTCCAGCGCTACGCCCGAGGCCTTCCACAATTCCTGCTCCTTGGCATGGGTACCGGAATCATCCCCGCGCGAAACAAAGGTGGCCTTGGCCCCTGCGATTTTTTTCATGGCCTCGCTACCCTCGGTCGTACCCTTGATTTTGGCCTTGTCGCTCTCGGGTCCGACGATGAGGAAATCGTTGTGCATGACCGCATAGCGCTTGGTGCCGTAGCCATCCTTGACAAAGGCATCCTCCCGTTCCCGGTCATGGACAAAAATAACATCGACATTGCCGTCGATCCCATCGCGGATGGCGGCACCCGTGCCCTTGGCGATCACTTTCACCGTAATGCCGGTGTCTTTTTCCAGGGCCGGCAACAGGACATCCAGCAGACCGGAATCCTGGGTGCTGGTGGTGGTCGACATTTTTAAGGTTTTTTCCTCGCCCATGGCCGTGCCGATGGCGAGCGTTGCCAGCACCAGGCTGCACAACAGCATTCTTCCTATTTGCATACATTACCCCTATTGATTGATTCCAGGCAGGCTTTCACCTGCCCGATTGATACATCATCGCCCCGAATTTCGGCCTGCTGCGGCTTCTCATCCAAGGAGGAGGCCTCAGCCGGTTGCAAGCGAAAGGATCGTTTGCGTAGATAATTTTGCACAAGCTCTTAAGAACGGTTTCCCCTTTCTGGTTTAACTTCGCTCCCCTGCAGCAGCGACCAATGACGAAACCGGCGCGGCATGTGGCTGCCGATGCCTCCCGTGAGGAGTATGCCCCAAAGAAGCGGCACGGTGAAGCCGGGCTTGAGGTGGATTATTATTGCCAGGCCAGCATGGAGGATTCCAAGAAGGCCTTTGCCACGATGCGGCCAGCGCGGGTCGTGGAGCCATTCCAAGAGAAGAAGTACGCTCCCGCTTGCAATGGTGAGGTGGTGCCAGAGCGTGAGTTGGGCAAAGGGGACGTGGAGAACCATGCCGCCGAAAAAAACCGACGCAACCCCGATGTGGCCGGTGCGCACGAGGATGCCGAGCCACCGTTTCCCGCTGGAGGGTTGCTTGCTTTCTCCGCGTGCGGCGTTGCGATCATTCTGCATCTGTTGCTCCGGTATGTCCAGGTGCCACCTTTGGCATGCGCATCGGTTCCACTCGCTTGCCGTCATCGATCCGCGGGACAGACCCTGCTTTTACGCGATTGACAGGGCGCAGCGGCAACAGTACCTTGCATAAAATAGCTGTTGTCAACTTCACTCCACCAGGTCTCGCCCATGACGCAATTTTCCGAGTATTTTTCCCGCAACCAGGGCGCTTTGACCCTTGAGCAACAGGAGGCCCTCCAGCAAGGCCGGGTGGCCGTGGTCGGTTGCGGCGGATTGGGCGGATTTGTGATCGAAGCCCTAGTCCGCATCGGAGTGGGCCGGCTGCAGCTCTTTGATCCCGATGTCTTTGCTCCCAGCAACTGCAACCGCCAGCTGAACGCCTTGAGCCAGACCCTTGGCCGCAACAAGGCGGAGGTAGCGGCGGCTCGCGCCGAGGCCATTCATCCCTTCTGCGCAGTCACCCCGGTACCGCTGGACTTCAGAGCGGACTCGGTCGTCGATTGGGACCAGATCGAGGTGGTTGTTGATTGTCTGGATTCGACCCAGGCCAGGCACGATCTGGCGGCGCTGTGTACCCGGTTGCACCGGCCCTTGGTGCATGGGGCGGTCAACGGCTGGTGCGGACAGGTGGGGGTGCAACTGCCCGGTGGCGATCTTTTTAGCCGTCTCTATCCGGAGCGGCTGGCAAACCAGCCCCAGGAGGCGCCGTCGGTCCTTTCCTTTACCGTGGCCACGGTTGCCAGTCTCCAGGCCGGCGAAGCGGTGAAGCTCCTTTTGGGAATGCCGTCGTCGCTTCACAACCACTGGCTGCATATCGATTTGAAACATGGCGACTTTCTTTTTATGGATTGAAAGCCGCACCCTCTGTTGCCGGCTTCATGGCATCGCAACCAGATGACCGGTCTCCCGAGTTGAATAGCCACCCATCTTTTCCACCGTCTCCTGGAAGAGCGGCGCATTGATCACCGCCAGAACGGCCTGGATCATCGGCGTCTCAAACAATTCCCCCGGAATAAGCAGGTCGTAGCGCTCTTCAATCAACGGCACGAAGTCCAGCCCCAGGGCATTGGCCGCGCTTTTGATGCCCAGGCCGACATCCACCTTGCCGGAAAGGACCGCCACGGCCACCGCCATGTGGGTGTATTCGTCCTCATCATATCCCCTGATACTGTCTGCATCGAGATCGTTGCGGCTCAGTTCGTAATCGAGCAGCACCCGGGTGCCGGAACCGGCCTGGCGGTTGATGAAGCGGATGTCCTTACCGAACAGGTCGTGGATGGAGGCGATGTTTTTCGGATTGCCTTTGGCCACGATAAAGCCTTGCTCGCGATAGACCAGGGTGACGATGCGGATATCGCGAGCAGGCAGATATTTACGGATGTAGCTGGTATTGTAGGAGCCGTCTTCCGGATCGAGCAGATGGGAGCCGGCAATATGGCACATCTCCTGCTTCAGGGCCATGATGCCGCCCAGGCTACCAACGTGGGTTGAGGCCAGCGGGTAGGCCGGATCCTTTTGCTGGAGGAAATCGTTGAGTACATCCAGGCAGAGATCGTGGCTGCCGGTGCAGAGGAGGGTGCGTTCCACCTGGTCCAAGGGGGCGAGGAGATCGATAGTGACCTCTTTGCCGTGCATCTCGCCTTCAGAGGCGGCTGCAATGCGGAGGATACCGTTGGCCCGGGTCAGGGTAGTGATGGCGCCGGCCCCTTTTTTTAAGGACACGGCGACGAAGTTGCTACCGATTCTACCGATGATCATGCGCCGGAATTCTTCGATCCCGCTCGCGGAGGGCAGATCCTTGGCCAGCAGGGCTTTGACGGTGATCTGCGGCGGTACCTGCACGCCTTGCATCCGGGAGAGCAGCGGGATGACGAACTGCTCCATAGCAATGATGGCCGAGACCGGATAGCCGGGGATGCCGATGACCGGTTTGTGGTTAATCATGCCCAGGATGGTCGGTTTGCCGGGCATGATGGTGACCCCGTGCGTCAGCACCTCACCCAGTTCTTCGATGATTTGTACGGTATAATCAGCGCTGCCGGCGGAGGAGCCGGCATTGATGATAAGCATATCCGCATTAGTGGCAACCATGGCCGCCAGGCGGTGTTTGATAGTGTCGAAATCATCGCTGATGATCGGGGTTACCTCGACCTCGGCTCCTGCCTGCATTGCCATCCCGGCCAGGACTGCAGAGTTGGATTCAACGATTTTGCCCGGCGGGATGGCGCCCTGGTAGTCCTCCAGATTGATCAATTCGCTGCCGGTGGGGATGATGAACAGGCGGGGTCGTTTGCGGACCGCGACCGTGGCGCAACCGCCGGTAATCAGGGCGGCGACATCGGCTGGCCGGATCTGATGGCCGGTCGGGAAAAGCAACTCGGTAGCGACAATGTCTTCCCCCACCTTGCGGACATGGTGCCAGGGATAGACCGGGGCGCGGATGATGCCCTCTTTACCGTCATCGCTCATCAGAACGTTTTCGATCATAATTATCGCATTAGTATCGGGCGGCAGGGGGTAGCCGGTGTTGATCATCACTGCCTGGCCGGTGGCGATCCGCAGGGTCAGCGGTGTGTTGTCGCTTGCGCCAAAGGTGTCTTCAGCCCGCACCGCCAGGCCGTCCATGGCGGCAGAATGAAAGGAGGGCGACGAAAGGCGGGCGCAGACCGGCCCGGCGGTCACTCGGCCATAGGCGGATCGGGTGGGAATGGTTTCCTCGCCGGTGTGGAAGTGTCTGAAACGGGACCAGAACAGTTGCTGGGCCTCTTCCCTGGATTGCATGTGAAGATAAATTTTTCGTTGCATGGCAATGATCGGGTGGTTGGATGTTGATCGGGAATTACGGAAACAAAAGGACAGGGGTCTCGATGCCCCGGTCCAATCCTTCGCTGTCGCGGCCGATCGGCAGCAGGCCATCGGCCCGGACCAAGGGGCTCAGTAGGCCGGATTTGCCGTAGACCGGGGTCGCCAGGGGCGGGCCGCCGTCGTCCTGCGGGGTCAGGAGAACCCGCACATAGTCTTCCCTGCCAATGACCGAGGGAATCTGCTGAGCGGTAATGGCCTGGATGGTCTGCAACCCCATAGTTGCGCCCAGGCCGGCGTATTGGCGCAGCAGGGGGCGGACAAAGAGGGTGAAAACCACCATGGCCGAGGCGACATGGCCGGGCAGACCGAACAGGGCCTTGTTGCCCTGAGCGGCGAGGATGGTCGGCTTTCCAGGGCGGATCGAAACCCCGTGCACCAGAATTTTGGTCCGGGGGAGGGCTTTGAAGACTTCCAGGGTAAAGTCACGGCGGCCCACCGAGCTGCCGCCGGAAAGGAGGAGTACGTCGGCCTGGGCGAGCGCTTCGGTGCAGACCGCGCAGATAGGGGCAAGCTCGTCGCCACAGATGCCGCAGGCGATCGGTATTCCCCCGGCTTCCTCGACCAGGGCAGCCAAGGTGGTAGAGTTGATGTCCCGGATCTTTCCCGGAGGCGGGATTTGATCGGGAGGCACCAGTTCGTCGCCGGTGGAAAGAATGGCGACCCTGGGCCGACGGTAAACCGGGACGGCCGTGACGCCTAGCCCGGAGAGTACACCCAGATCCTGCGGCCGCAGCATGCTGCCCCGAGCAAGAACAGGAGCGCCGGGAGCATAGTCCTCGCCGGCGCGAATAACATTTTCTCCTGGGGCCACCGGCCGGTAGACCGCAACGGTCTCGTCGTCAAAGCACTGGGTATATTCGACCATGACGACGGCATCAGCCTTGGGAGGCAGTTCACCCCCGGTCCAGATGCGCACCGCCTGGCCGGGACGCAGGGTGAAGGCTTGCCCGGAGACGCCCATGCTGATTTCACCGATAACGGTCAGCAAGGCGGTTTCTGATTCGGAACTGCCGAAGGTATCCGCGGCCCGGACCGCGAAACCATCCATAGTGGAACGGGAGAAAGGCGGCAGGTGCTCGCTGCTGACGATATCCTCGGCCAGCACCCGGCCGCGGGCATCGGCAAGGGAGAGCGCTTCCTGCTCAAGAGGGGAGAACTGGGGCAGCAGGGAGAGGAAGTCAGAGGAACTGATCAATGTAAAAAAATCTTTCATGCTATCCTGGCCTGTCTTGTACTCCTTGGGAAAGCAAGGAGAGGGGGGGCAAACAGGGAATGAAAACCGCGGCGGTCGGAGTCTCCGGATCGAGCCTCATACCGCCGGAGCATACCACTCTCCGAGGGCTGATCGGTGAGGGGGTTAGCCCCCACCGATATTGGGAAAGACAGCCAGCTGGTCGCCTGCTGCCGGGACCTGCTGCAGCTCGCAATGGCGTGAATTGATCATGGTCACGCCAACCTCGTCAAGCGGTATCCCCAACGAGCGGATGATCTCCTCCACCGTGGTTCCCTCGGGGTAGTCCGCAAGCTTTTCCTTGAAGCGGTTGTCCCGGAAATAGGCGAACAGTTTGACCGTGAGCTGCATACTATCGGTTCAGGAATTAAAAATTCCAGAAGGAATCAATGGCCTCGTCGCTGATATCCCAAACAACATTATGGGGGGCAATCGGTTCTTCCGAGAAGAATTCCGGCAGCCGGTCGTCCTTATTGGTGAAGCCGGCCGCCAGGTTGAAGGCCCGCTCAGTTTTGAGAATGGTCATGCCGAGGTTGGTGACATCATTGGCCACCAGGTGAATGCCGAAGCGGGCATTGAGCAGGTCGATCAGGGCCGGTAGACAGGTCGCATCGTCCAGAGCGGCAAACGCGATGAACAGGCACATGCCGGTGGAATCGATAGCGGCGGTGGCGATCTGCAGGTTGCGCGACAGTTCCACCTGGCCTTCCTTGCTGAGCGGATCAACCTTGCCGCCCACCCCGAGGATGTTGGTGGCAATAGTGTAGCCCATGGTGTGGTCGGCGCCCTGGGTGGAGGTGGCATAGGTGATGCCGATACCCTTGATGGCCCGAGGGTCATAGGCGGGAATCGCCTGATTCTTCACTACCGGTACGCGGGTGATACCAAAAGCCTTGCCCACAAAACCGGCACCATTGCCGATAATCCGGCCCAGCGGTGTGCCTTTGCCGACCTCTTCCCTGAGCATCCGACAGACTTCGGCGCCATCGCCGAACTGCAGCACCCCGGCTTCCATGGCCACGCCAAAGGCGACAGCGGTTTCAATGGAATCGATACCGAGATCATCCATGATATTGTCGGCCTCGGCAATGTGGTCGAGGTTGTCGACGCAGCAGTCAGCGCCCAACGCCCAGATAGACTCGTATTCAAAACCCGAGGTCTTGTACTGGCCTTTGATATCAGCATAGATCTGCGAGCAGTTGATCACGCAGCCGGGGTGACAGTTGTGTTTCGGCTTGCCGCCACGGGCGACGATGGTGTCGTACATGGTTTCGCCGGAAATGGCCTCGTGGCCTTCGAACTGGCCGCTGGTGAAGTTGCGGGTCGGCAGACCGCCCGATTCGTTGATGATGTTGACCAGCACGTTGGTACCGTACTGGCCCAGGGCCTTACTGATGGGATTGTCGATCAGGGCCTTGGCAAAGGTCCGGCTGGCGACCTTGAAGGCCTCGGGATCGGCAATGGCTACCTTCTGGTCGGTCGGCTCCACCGAGATGAATTTGATTTTTTTGGAACCCATGACCGCGCCGAGACCGCCACGTCCGCAGGAACGCAGGTGGTTATCCGGGTCTTTAATGGAAATGTTGGCACCCAACATCGTCATCTCACCGGCTGGGCCGATGCTGATGACGCCGACCTTGGCGCCCAGTCGTTTATTGAGGGTCTCGACCACCGCAAAGTTGCCCAGACCCATCACCTCGGTCTCTTCCTTGATAGTGACGCTCTCTCCATTAACATGCAAACTGTACCACTTGTTGGCATCGGCAGGCTTGCCTTCGATGATCAGGGCCTTGACGCCTAATTTAGCCAGCATCTGGGCCGAGGTGCCGCCAGCATTGGCCTCTTTGATGGTGCCGGTGAGGGGGCTTTTAGCGCCGCAGGAGAGGCGGCCTGAGTTGGCGGCCGAGGTGCCGGACAGCAGGCCTGGTGCAAAAATGAGTTTGTTGTTTTTGCCCAGCGGATGACAGGTTGGTTTGACTTCGGCCGCGACAATGGTGGAGGTCAGGCCTCGGCCTCCAAGCCCCATCCATCCCTCGGGTACAGCTTCGACCTTGGTGCTCAGATCCGACATGTTCACGCGAAAAATTTTATCAGCCATTTGATGACTCCTTTGCAAAAGAGAGAAAAAACCGGGCTCCTGCCAGAGCCCGTACCCGTTTACGGTCGATGTTAGTGTCTATTTATAAAAAAAACAAAAAATCAATAGGTTGTCCAGATATTTTAATCGTAGAAACTCTCCTTTGTCAACTGTTGTCCCAAAAGGTTTCTTGGTACTGGTATCAGGATCAGAGATGCAGGGCCACAAGGAGTAAAGACCCTGCACCTCTTTTCCGGTGCAAACAGCAAAGGCGGGGCAGGGGAAAATTCCTGCCCCGCAACGCCAACCACAGCGCAACTGACAAAAAAAGGGGACAAACAGCCGGTGACACCTGCCCGGCCCGCATCGGGGGAACAGGGGAGGCGGGCGCCACCGGCATAAGGGGCCTTCGGTTACAGGGCCGCAGTATAGATCGCCTTGACGTCAGCGTCTTTCGGACAGCGCGGATTGGTCAGGCCGCAGGCATCCTTCTGAGCATTGCCGGTCATGGTATCGATATCCTCGGCCTTAACGTTTTTGCCGTAGCGTTTGCCGAGTTCGATCAGACCTGACGGGATGCCGATATCAGCCGACAGCTTTTTAATGGCCACCAGCGCCAGCTCGGCGGCATCACGGGGAGCAAGACCTGTGGTGTTCTCACCCATCAACTCGGCGATCTTGATGAAACGATCCATCTTGGCGATCAGGTTGAACTTCTCAACATGGGGCAGGAGGATAGCGTTGCACTCGCCATGAGGCAGATCGTAAAAACCGCCCAGCTGATGCGCCATGGCATGGACATGGCCGAGACTGGCGTTGTTGAAGGCCATGCCGGCCAGGTACTGGGCGTAGCACATACCCTCACGGGCAACGATGTCACCACCGTTGGCCACGGCCGGGCGCAGATGTTTGGCAATCAATTCAATGGCTTTTTCGGCCGCCGAATCGGTCATCGGGGTGGCGATGGTGGAGACGTAGGCCTCAACTGCGTGGGTAAGGGCGTCCATACCGGTGGCGGCAGTCAGACCTGGAGGCATCCCCATCATCAGCAACGGATCGTCGAGGGCGATGCCCGGAGTGACGCGCCAATCAACAATGGCCATCTTTACCTTGCGGCTGGTGTCGGTAATGATGCAGAAGCGGGTCATCTCGGAGGCGGTACCGGCGGTGGTGTTGACCGCAACATAGGGCGGCATGGGTTTGGTGGATTTATCCACACCCTCGAAATCATGGATCTTGCCGCCGTTGGCAATGACCAGGCCGATACCCTTGCCGCAGTCATGGGAGCTGCCGCCGCCGAGGGTGATGAGGCTGTCGCATTTATTTTTTTTGTAGACTTCGACGCCGGCCGCGACGTTCTTATCTGTGGGGTTGGGGATTGTTTCGTCGTAAACAACGTATTTCATTTTAGCGGCATCGAGCAGATCGGTGATCTGTTTGGTGATGCCCGCACCGGTAATGCCTTTATCGGTGACAACTAACGGTTTGGAGCCACCGAGATCTTTGATTTTAGCCGGGATCTGCTTGGCCGCGCCGATACCGATGAGGGTGACGCTGGGAATGAAAAAACCATACACTTCTTCTCGAATTGCCATAATGATACCATCCTTATCTATTGTTGGGGTCCTGGGGTTGCTGCTGCCTCTCGTTGGATCCAAATACGCGTACCCTTACTTTAGCAACGATCGTGCCATGTTTTTAATGACGGAATTACAGTGTGATAGTCATGTGGTCGTGATTGCGTAAGGGGCGGGATGCTTTGATGAAGGGCGAGAACGCTGCGGAAGGGTGGCGAAGGAGGCGGCAGGCTGCATGCAACCCCACTGAAAATAAGGGCTTCGCGGCTGTTGGGTCAGAATGAACCGCGATATTGAGAGTTCGGGTAAAAATGTCCCATTCTGATTTGGCGAAAATGGCATGGCTAAATGAAAGCGGAGGAAAGTCGGAAAGGCGCTACAGGAAAAGGAGTGTGCGGCTGAGTGTTGTGCAAGATGTGCAAAAATTGCTAACTTGTTATTTGAGGTAAAGGGGGCGGGCAAGAGAAAAAATTGGTTGGCACAGAAGAGGGTAATTGGGGTGCTGTTTATTCTGTGATGGAAATACAGAAAGATGGAAAGCAAATATTTCATGATGTTACATCGTGAATATGCAATAACGAAAAAGATAGGCTCTGTAAAATGTGCGATTTGTGCAAAATGGAATAAAGGTTGAATTGCCCATTGTTCTCTTCTATAGAGTAAGGCAATAGTCGATTTGATCATTTATTTGTATCTGCGACGAATGAAACTCTTGTTGTCCCCTCCGACGGTTACCGGAGGACGGCAATTTTCTGGGTAGGCATTCCGTAAAGAGAGACCAATCACTTCAACTTGGTTCATTCATCTTGTACAGGTCGAGAAAATGTGCCTGATTCGTTAGGGATATTTTCTTTTATGAGTAATCCCTAACGAAGGGGGAAGAGATGCGAATGTTTAAGGAATTGAAGAACATTGGATTGTTAACCGCCTGTTGCCTTGCGTTGAGCGTGGCGGCAAGCCCTTGTTTAGCTGCAAGTGGCGACAGTCCATGGATGGTACGGGTACGGGCCTTGGGCATAATCCCTGATGACAGCAGCTCGCAAATAACTGTTATTGGCGGTAACGCAGAAATTGGTAATGCGGTTTCTCTTGACTTGGATTTTTCTTATTTCTTTACCGAAAATATTTCTGCCGAGTTGACCCTTACCTATTCTCGGCATGATGTCACCGCCAAAAACACTGCTGCGGGTAATCTTGACCTGGGCTCGATTGATATCCTGCCGCCAACCCTGACCCTGCAGTATCATTTTATGCCGCAGCAAGCGTTTCGTCCCTATGTCGGTGCCGGCGTCAGCTTTGTCCTTATCCCTCATGACGATCCTGGAGTTGCCAACTCCATCACCTATGATAATGGTGTGTTCGGTCCCGCCCTTCAGGTCGGCTTTGACTATTTTTTCAACAAAAACTGGTGCTTGAACGTAGATGTGAAAAAAGTATGGGTCAATGTTGATGCAACCGTTCACGCCCTTGGCACAACGGTCCAGACCAGTGTCGACGTCAACCCCTGGCTCATTGGTGTGGGTATCGGCTACCGTTTCTAAAACGCTCAAACTCCTTACAATAGAAGAAAAGGCAATGCTCTGGTGAGCGTTGCCTTTTTTTGTGCCCTGCGTATCGGCCAGGAAAGTCCTGAGGATGCAACCCGTCAGTCGATGGCATACTCACTCAGTTTGCGGTACAGGGTTTTCCGGCTGATCCCCAAGGTGTCGGCGGTTTTTTGGCGGTTGCCGCCATGGAAATCAAGCAGTTTGAGGATATGTTGTTTTTCCACGGACGCAAGCGTCAGGGCCGCTTCAATGACCTCTGTGGATTCCACCATTTCCCGCGGCAGGCAGCGTTCGGTGATGATGCCGTTTTCCGCTAGGATGATGGAGCGCTCGATGACGTTGCGCAGTTCCCGGATATTGCCGGGCCAGTTGTAGCGGAGGATACAGGCCATGGCGCGCTCGACGATGCGATAGCTGGTGTTGTCTGGGCTTAAGCTGGTGAGGAAATAGTGCACCAGCAGGGGCAGATCCTCCTTGCGCTGCTTGAGGGCAGGGATTTCGATGCTGAAGGCGTTGATACGGTGGAAAAAGGCCTCGTTGAACTGACCTTTTTCGACCTCTTCCGCGAGGTGACGATTGGTGGCGAAGAGAAAGCGGATATTGACTTTACGCTCCTCCTTTTCTCCCACCCTCCGGTAGTACCCGGTCTCCAGCACCCGGAGCAGCGAGGCCTGGACCTCGAGCGGCAACTCCCCGATCTCAACGAGAAACAGGGTGCTGTCATGGGCAAAGCTGAGCAGCCCCTCCCGGGATTCATTGGCACCGGTGAACGAGCCTTTGAGATGGCCGAACAGTTCACTACGCGCCAGTTCCTTCTGCAGGGAAGCGCAGTTCTTGATGATCATCGGGTTGGCGGCTAGGGGCGAGCGCTGGTGAATCAACCGGGCGACCACATCCTTGCCGACCCCGGATTCGCCAGTGATCAGCACCGGTATCCGTGCCGGGGCCACCTTGTCGATCAGAAACTGGATGTCGCGGATGGCCTGGGAGTTGCCGATAAACCGGACGTTGTCCCGTTCCTGGCTGGTGCTGTGGCGGAGCATAGCGTTTTCCCGCGACAGCAGCACCCGTTGATGCGCCTTTTCCACGATCAAATCGAGCCGGTCGAGGTTGAAAGGCTTGCGGATGAAATCGCAGGCCCCCAACTTCATGGCTTCCACCGCGATATCGACATCGCCGTGACCGGTGATCATGATCACCTCGATATGGGGAATCGACTCCCGGATCCGGATCAGCAGGTCAAGGTCGGAAACATCCGGCAGCCACAGGTCCATGATGACGACATCGAACCAGTGGTTGCGCACCATGGCCATGGCCTCGGTCCCGTCGCCGGCAGTAAAGATCTCGCGGCCGCTGTTGGCCAGTTCCTTTTGCAGCAGCCGTCTGATCGATTCCTCGTCATCGACTACCAGGATGGAATATTTTTCTTTGTCCATTTTTTATCTATGCCCGGAAGAGAAACGCGAAATGCCGACCCTTTGCCGACGGTGCTGGTGACATTGATTTCCCCGTGGTGGTTTTTGACGATAGTATAACAGGTGGAGAGGCCGATCCCGATGCCTTTGCCCACAGGTTTGGTGGTGAAAAAGGGCTCAAACAGTTTGTCCTGGAGTTCCAGGGGGATGCCGCAGCCGGAATCTTCAATCATCAGCTCAATCCCGCCGTTGGTGTCGGCAAGGGTTTTGATCAGAATGGTGCCGCCGTCACTGGTGGCATCAAGGGCATTGGTGAGGAGGTTGATGATCACCTGCTTGAGCTGCGATTCGTCGCCGAGGATTGCCGGCAGGTCGTCCTGGAGTTCCGTGGTCACTATCAGATTGTGCTGTTCCTTGAAGTGGTGTTTGAGGATGAAAAGGGTATCTCTGACGCATTGGTTGAGATCAACGTGGCCGAGGCTGGAGGCGGTCGGTCGGCTGAAGGTGAGCAGGGTGCGGACAATATCGCGGCACCGCAGACATTCCTTGATGATGGTCTCGGTGTACTCGGTGAAATCGCCATACAGTTCTTCGTCGATCTTCCCCTGCAGCCGTGTGTTTCGGCGTTTCAGTCCTTCCGCGAAGCCCAGGATGGCGGTGAGGGGATTGTTGATTTCATGAGCGACACCAGCGGCCAAGGCCCCGACCGTGGCCATTTTTTCCGCCTGGTAGAACTGGGCCTGGAATTCTTTTTCTCGGGTAACGTCCCGTTTGAAGAGCAAGACCTGACGTTCACCGCTGGGGCTGGTTTTGAGCGGCGAGGCGATGATCTCAAAGTGTTTGAAATCCCCGTTGATCTTATAAATGCAATTTTCTTTGATGATCTCATCGCGATCCAGGGCGCGCAGGGCCGGGCAATCTTCACAACAACCATTGTTGCCGCGGAAGATCTCATGGCAATGACGGCCGATCGGATCGAGTCCCGGGAACCAGTCGTTGAAGACGTGGTTGACCCGCTGGATACGCAGATCTTCGGAAAGCACCACCATGAGATCGGTGATCCCGTCGAGCAGGGCTTGGATCTCTTTGCGTTTTTTTTCCAGTTCCAGGTTGGAGCCTTTGAGCTGCTCCACTTTTTGCTGCAGTTCCTGGTAAAAACCGAGTTTGCAGTGTTCGATGCCAACCAGGTCCTCAAGCGTTGTCGGCCGGGGCATCACCAGACCTCTTCGCAGATTTGGAGGAACTCCTCCCAGGTTGCCGGCCGGGGATTGGTCAGATTGCAGGCGTCAAGGACCGCCATCTTACAGATCGGCTCCAGGTGGTGCCGTTCGCTTTCCGGGATCAACTGGCTCAGCCGGAGGGCGACGTCGAAGGAGGCAAAGAATTCGTCGAGTTTTTCTATACCGGCCAGCGCTGTCTCCTGATCCGATCCCCGTTGCCCTTTGAGGATAATCCGGCCGATATCCGCCATGCGCTGGACATTGATGCCCATATTGAAGCGCATGACGCTGGTGAGGAGGATTGGATGCACCAAGCCGTGCCGCATGTCGAAATGACCGCCCAGAGAATGGGCCAGGGCGTGTTCGGCCCCGAGTCCGGCATTGCTGAAGGCCATGGAGGCGGAAACCGAGGCGATGCTCAGCTGTTCCAGCGAGTCCAGGGAGCGGGTGGCGACCGCGCGCTGCAGATTGGCGAGGATCAGGTCGATGGCTTTGAGCGAATGCATCTCGGTGAACGGTGAGGCAATGCGCGACATGTAGGCCTCGATGGCGTGGGCCAGGGCATCAATGGCGGACTGAATAATGAGGGATTCGGACTTGGTCCGCAGAATCAGGGGGTCGACGATGGAGATGTTGGGGACCAGGGTGCGGGTGATGATGGACATTTTGACCCCGCGCTTCATGTCCGTGATAATACAGAATTGGCTGATATCCGAACCGCTGCCCGCGGTGGTGGTAATCAGCATCATCGGCGGCAGCGGCCGCTGCACCCGGTTGGCCCCCTCGTAATCGCGGATCTTGCCGCCGTTACTGGCGATAATGGCGATGCCCTTGGCCGTATCCATGGAACTGCCGCCGCCAATGGCAATGATCACGTCCGCGCCGTTTTTCAGATAAAATTCGGCCCCCTGCTCTACCTGGAAATCCCGCGGATTCGAGGTGACCCCAGGATAGTAGACCCACTCAATGCCTTCTTTTTCCAGGATATCCATGAGGCGCTGCAGCCATCCCGCCTCTTCAATGCCGGCATCGCTCACCAGAAAAACTTTTTTGGCACCGAGACGCAGGGCGCATTGTCCGGCATGGTTGAGGCTGCCCCGGCCGAAGATGATTTCAGGTATGGCAAATTTGGTGATATCCACAAGTCCGGCTCTGTTTGAAGGTTTTCGATGGGTAACAGCAGATGATTGATCACAAAGTGGCTCGTAAGGCGAGCGCGTCTCTGCAGGCGGCGAATGCTGGAGGTCTTCAGCAGACGTCAACGTGGTTTGCGATCCGGCGAGTGGTTTCGCCCCAGGCTTTTCCTTACAAGACAAAGTAGTAATTGCATCTTTCATGCCGGGTAACCTCTTGGTATGACAGAATGACCAAACAAGAGAGCGTGATTGGGTACAAATGACACTTTTGCCGGTACATAGATCCGGGAAAAAACTGCATCTGGAATAATGATACGACAAAAAACACAGGAAGCGAGGAAAAGATTGGGGTGTTATGACCCGAAAAGAGGAATGGGGTGGGGCAAAAGGATACACTTTCCGGGAGAACGAGGGGCGATGCTCTCACGTTGCGGGTACCCACCAGTGATCACCGGCCCGCAGCGGGCGGATGCGCTCCTCCGGGACGGCGGCAACCTGCATGGCCGCTTTGAGATCCCGCAGCGGGGCCTCATACCCCGTATCCGCCAACTGGAAGGTCGCATAATGGGTGGGCAGGGTATAGGGGCGTCCCAGATCCTGAAAGGTGCGTACCGCCTCTTCAGGGTTCATGTGACTGTAGGCCATGAACCAGCGGGGATCATAGGAGCCGATGGGCAGGATGGCCAGCCGAAATTGGGTATACTTTTCCTTGGCCTCCCGGAAATACTCGCCGCCACCGTAGCCGCTGTCACCGACAAAATAGATGGCACCGCCCGGAGCAGCGAGGACAAAGGCCGCCCAGAGGGCACGGTTGCGGTCCAAGGGGCTGCGTGCTGACCAGTGATGCATCGGCTCCAGGTGAACAGTCACTTCTGGGGCAAGGACCACCTGTTTCCCCCAGTCATGGGCCTCAACTTTTGCTTTGGGAATGCGGGTATGGATCAGCGTGTCATTGCCCAGAGGCGCGATGATCCGGGGATGATCGCGGTGCCACAGCCGTTCCAGGGTGGCCAGGTCGAGGTGATCGTAGTGGTTGTGGCTGATCAGGATCAGATCAATGGGTGGCAGATCCTCCCAGCGGATCCCCGGTGGATGAACCCGCTGGGGGCCAATCCAGGCGACGGGGCCGGCTCGGTCCGACCAGACCGGGTCGGTGAGAATATTGAGACCCTGGGTCTGGAGGAGCACGGTCACATGGCCGACAAACGACACTCGCAACTGGTCACCAGCCACCCGCTGCGGCGGCTTGTCGGTGCCGGGTAGCTCGCTGTACGAAGGCCAGGGCTGGGGCTGGCGTGTCCACCGCCATTTGATGATATCCCAGAACCCCTTGTCCATCGGCTTGCCGGGGTTGAAAAAGCGGGTCCCGTCAAAGTGGTCGGAGACCGGGCCTTGATAATATTTCGGTGCCTGGAAAATCAGCATAGCCAGCACAAAGAGAACGAAAATAAGAAGGGTCGTTTTTATGAGCATAGAGACACAGTTCACCTGGGAACATCCTTAAAAGCTAAGGCTGTTTTTCGAAAAGGCCATTGACCTTTTCACGACTTTACCCAAAAGAACATACCGAAATGCAGGTGAAAAATCGAAGCTTGTTTTCTCCCCCTTTTTCCTTGATGAAATCGTAAAAGATCAATTTTTTGTCATTTCGAGGAGCACCGCGACGAGAAATCTCTCTGGTAAATGCAGAGATTTCTCACTGCGTTCGAAATATGACAGACCAAGGCGTTCCTGTTTTTAGGGAACCTTATCTGCTGCCCTTCTCTGCTACACCCCTGAAAAAGGTGTAACAGAAAGTGCCGGTTGCTTCAGTTGCCCGTTCGAGGTCGCGGATGCCCTGATCCCAGGTCTGCTCATCGATCAGCCCCTGCGCCAGGGCCTGCTCGCGCACACCCCGGACCATGGCGATAAAGGTGTTGCGGGAAAAACCCTCGATCAGGTCCGGCCTGCTGCCATCCACATAGACCAGGCGCGGCTCGACTCGCGGTTGCGCAAACCCCACTTCGGCCAGAAGCGGATAGAGCCGGCGGCCGATCATGGCGTCGCCGCCCAGCAGGGCCTGGATATGTACCAGGCAATCGACCGTGCGTCTGGCCTCGGCGGTCTCAGGGTGGCAATAGAAGGAGCCGTGGTCTCCCTCGATGACCGTGATAGTCCCGCCCTTTTTCAGCACCCGAGACAGACAGCGCAGGGCTTTGGCCGGATCTTTGAGGTGTTCGAGGACAAAACAGACGAAGATATGGTCAATGCTCTGGTCGGCCAGCGGCAGATCGAAAATATCCCCCTGTTGCAGCCGGACATTGGTCAGGCCTTGGGCCCGCACCGCCTCCTGCGCCGTTGCCAGTGAAGAGGGAGAGATATCCATCGACACAAAATGGGTTGCCGGGTTACCCGCAGCAAGGAATACGGTCTGGCAGCCGGTGCCGCATCCTGCTTCAAGAACGGTCGCCCCCTTGGGATAGCGAAGGTCCCCGTACAGCAAGGTCGCGAGGGTGGTTGCCTGATCTTTGAGTCGTACTGCTTCCTGAGCGGAATACCCGTGGACATAGTGCGCCATTGTCGTCTCCTTGCATTTTCTTTGCATGCGGCTGTTTGGAGGCCGACTGTACAGCAGATGGGTTTCAGGCGTCTTGTACGGAATTGCGGTATTGTCCCGGGGTATACCCGAGAAGGCGTTTGAAGCTGCGGGAGAGATGGCTCTGGTCGCTAAAGCCGGTCTGCACGGCGACATCGGCAATAGGCAGGCCACGACCTAAGAGTTCTTTGGCCTTGCGGGCTCGCAGCTGCATCAGCCAGGCGTGCGGAGTGAGCCCGGTCTGGCCTGAGAAGATGCGGATGAAATGGTAGGGACTCAGATAGGCGATACCTGCCAGGGTGCTGATCGAGAGATCCTCGTCGAAGTGGCTGTCGAGATAGTCGATCACCCGCTGCACCGCCGCATGCTCCCTGCCAACTTTGCTAGATGCCTGGGGATTGTAGGTGTGGCGGCTGATCAGCCGAGAGAACATCTCCAGGAGCAGGGTCTCCTTTTCCAGCCGCGCGACCTGGGCATCGCCCAGTTGCCCATGCACATGCCGGATCAGGGCGGCAAAGCTGGGGTCTTCGATCACCCCGGCAGTGAAAAACGGCAGATCAACCGGGCGGCTGGCAATATCGCTGGCCACCTGTTGGAGGAGGTCGGCGGAGAAATAGAACATCCGGTAGGTCCAGCCGTCGGTTGTGGCGGCCTGGCCGGTATGGACCTCATCGGGGTTGACGGTATTGATGCGTCCCGCCGGTGCGACCAGATGCTCGCCCCTATAGGAAAAGCCGAGCGCCCCCTGTTCGATCACCCCGACTCCAAAACCTTCATGGCTGTGCCGAGGAAAGGTCTGGGTCCGGTAGCTGGCCCTCAGCAGTTGCAGCCCCGCCATCTCCGGCAGCGAGCGAATGCACACCTGCTCGCTGGATGGGGAGTCGGATGTGCTCCCTTTGCCTATCATGTCAGCTTCCCGCCATGGCGCTCCCCAGCGTAGAGACGGCCGTTATGGGTCGACAGGAAGGTGTCGAGGTGGATCTCTTCTTGTTTGATGAAGCCTTTGTCCGGCAGCAGGCCGCTTCGCACCATTTCCACCACGGCGCAGATGGAGGCGGCGGTGGTCCAGGCGATGGTTCTCTGCCTTTCGCCGGCAAGCGTAACTGGCGAGTAGACCTTGACGAATTCCTCTCGGGACAGGTTGCCCTCTATCCAGCCTTCAACGGAGGCATGGATATAGACGACATCCTCACTCACCGGCGGTTTGGCATTGACCAGAATCCTGCCGGCAATGGCCCGATCTTCCCGCATCAGCAGTTCATGCAGAAAAAAGTTCATCAGGGCGGCATGGCCCGGATAGCGGATCGATTTGTAGTCGAGATTCTCCACCAGCCCATCATAGGTTTCGCACATGGTCCCCAGACCTCCCGAGGTGGTAAAGGCCTCGAGCTGAAGACCGTAGATCACGAGTTTCTCCAGCCATTCGAGGGGTGAGACCCATTTTCGCACACCGTCTTCAATGACTTCACAGTCGTTGAGGTACTCATTGACGACGCCCTCGGGCGACCAGTTGAAGGCGTAGCCAAGCAGACCGGTCGGATGCTTGGGCAAGGCGCCCACCCGCAGTCTGATGTTCCTGAGCTGTTCGAATTTTCTGGCCAGCGAGGCGCCGACAATAGCGATAAAACCGGGGGCGAGCCCGCACTGTGGCGCCATGACAACAGGAGCGGTCCGGCTTAACTGCTGAATCCCTCTGGTTGTCTGTACATCTTCGGTCAGATCGAAATAATGCACACTGCAATCCGCGGCAACCTGGGCAACCCCGAGGTTGAAATGGTAGGGCAGACAGGAGACCACCGCATCATGGTTTTTCAAGGCCTCCGTCAGATCAACCGCACTCGCGACATCAAGTGTTTGCACCGGGAAGGGAAAGTCCCCTGCAGGCTTTCTCAGGTCGGCAGCACGTACCTTGAATCCCGTCTCGTGCAGCAGGAGGGCAACCAGGTGGCCGACCTTGCCAAGACCCAGAACAAGTACGGAGTCGATGCGCTTTCTCATGGGAGGCCTCCAAGGGCAAAAGAGACGGGTACTACGTCCTCTATTCTCTATGATGTCATTGCATTTTATGGGGTTGTGTCCATAATAGCTTTATAACCATAAGTTTAAGGAATTCCAATCTTCCGATATCAGAATTATCTCATACGATTAAAGGCTACTTTGAAAAATTAGAATTTTCGTTCAAGATCAAGGCATGCGAAAAATTTTACCGCAGGCATATGAGCAATATTCCGAGGATAAAATTTTGAGCATAACGCTGAGATTGGGCGAAAAGGCAATTTTTCAAGGTAGCCTAAAAGTATACCGCTGCTCAACCTGACTCAAGGAGCGTACCATGGACATGACCACCGAGTTAACCGACTATATGCATTTTCAGGATCTTCTCGACGACGAGGAAAAGCTGGTGCGACAAACCGCCCGGACTTTTGTCAACCATCAGGTGCTGCCTATTATCGATAAGCATGCTCAGGACGAGACCTTTCCCGGTCACCTGGTGCCGATCATGGCCAAGTTGGGTTTTTTCGGCCCCACCCTGCCTGTGGAATATGGCGGTGCCGGTCTTTCCCAGGTTGCCTACGGACTGTTGATGTATGAGCTGGAACGTGGCGATTCCGCACTGCGCAGCCTGGCCTCGGTGCAGGGGGCGCTGGTCATGTACCCGATCTTTTCCTATGGCAGCGAGGCCCAGAAAAGACACTGGCTGCCGAGGCTGGCCAGGGGAGAGGCGATCGGTTGTTTCGGTCTCACCGAACCCGATTTTGGCTCCAACCCCAGCGGCATGCGGACCAAGGCCGTCCGCGAACTAGGCGGAAAATGGCGGTTGAACGGCAGCAAGATGTGGATCACCAACGGCACGATCGCCGATGTCGCGCTAGTCTGGGCCAAAACCGATGAGGGGGTGCGTGGTTTTCTGGTGGAACGGGGAACGCCCGGCTTCTCGGCCCCGCAAATGAAGGGCAAGTGGAGCCTGCGGGCCTCGGTCACCTCGGAGCTGATTCTCGAGGACGTGGTGGTGGATGAGGGCATGAGCCTCTTGCCCGGGGTGGTCGGCCTCAAAGGGCCGTTCGGCTGCCTGAATCAGGCCCGCTACGGTATTGCCTGGGGAGCGCTTGGCGCCGCCGATCACTGCTACCAGACGGCGCTTGCCTATTCGTTGAGCCGAATCCAATTTGACCGGCCGATTGCCGGCTTCCAGTTGCAGCAGAAAAAACTGGCGGAAATGGTGACGGAACTCACCAAAGGCCAGTTGCTGGCGCTGCACCTGGGGCGGCTTAAGGAGAAGGGGCGCGTCTCCCCGGCCCAGATCTCCATGGCCAAGATGAACAATGTCAAGGTGGCGCTCGACATCTGCCGTACGGCCCGCACCATGCTCGGCGCCAACGGCATCATGGGCGAATACCCGATCATGCGGCATGCCAGCAATTTGGAGTCGGTCTACACCTATGAGGGCACGCATGACATGCATACCCTCATCATCGGTGAGGAGGTGACTGGAATCGCCGCCTATCGCGGCTAGCGGAGCAGGGGTTATTCCATTTTTAAATCAAGATGAGAACGCGAAGGCAAGCGAGCAACGACGAGACCGTACATAAAGGTACGGTGAGGAGCCGCGCAGCGCAGCCGACAAAGTTAACGCTTGATTTGGAAATGGAATTACAGATCGAACCTGATCCCTTGAGCCAGGGGCAGGGCTGTTCCGTAATTGATGGTGTTGGTCTGCCGGCGCATATAACCTTTCCATGCATCCGAACCCGACTCTCGACCGCCGCCGGTCTCCTTCTCGCCGCCGAAGGCCCCGCCGATTTCGGCCCCGGACGTACCGATATTGACATTGGCGATTCCGCAATCGGAACCGGCCGCCGAGAGGAACATCTCGGCCTCCCGCAAGTTGTCGGTGAAAATGGACGACGACAGCCCTTGGGCAACGTCGTTCTGGAGCGCAATCGCGTTTTCGATTGATCCGCTATATTTGATCACATACAAGATAGGGGCAAAGGTTTCCTGCTGAACGATGGGATACCCGTTTTCAGCCATCGCCAGCACCGGCTCGACATAGCAGCCGGATGCAAAATCCGGTCCTTCGAGGATCCGTCCGCCGCAGAGAATCTCTCCCCCCTGTTCCCGCAGCGCCTGCAAGGCATCCTGGTAGCCTGCCACCGCCTGACGATCGATCAATGGGCCGACGTGATTTTTTTCATCGAGCGGGGAGCCTATTTTGAGCGAACCATACGCCTTGAGCAGGGCCTGCACGACTTGCTCGCAGACCGACTCGTGCACGATCAGCCTTCTCGTGGTGGTGCAGCGCTGACCGGCAGTACCCACCGCGGAAAAGACGATTGCCGGCACCGCCAGCTTGAGATTGGCCTGTGGAGTCAGGATGATGGCGTTGTTGCCGCCGAGTTCCAGGATGCATCGGCCCAATCGTGCGGCGACGATTTTGGCGGCGCGGCGGCCCACTCTAATGGAACCGGTGACCGAGAGAAGCGGGACATTCCTATCATGCAGCAGTTGTTCCCCGACTTTCGCACCGCTGCCGATAACCAAGTTGAAGAGCCCCTCGGGCAAATTATTGGCCGTGAGAACCTCGGCCAGGATATGTTGAACGGCGATAGCGGTGAGCGGCGTCTTTGAAGACGGTTTCCACAGACAGGTATCCCCGCAGACTACTGCCAGCATGGCGTTCCACGCCCAAACCGCGACCGAGAAGTTGAAGGCGCTGATAATTCCCACGACCCCGAGGGGATGATACTGCTCATACAGCCGATGCATTGGCCGTTCCGAGGCCATGGTGCAGCCGTAGAGCTGGCGGGATTGGCCCACGGCAAAATCACAGATATCGATCATTTCCTGGACTTCACCCAGACCTTCTTGAAGAGATTTGCCCATCTCCCAGGAAATAAGGGTGCCGAGCGGTGTCTTTTTGGCCCGCAGGGCATCACCGATCTGGCGCACTATTTCCCCTCTCTTGGGCGGCGGCACAACGCGCCATTGACCAAAGGCCTCTTGGGCCGAGGTCACGCAATCCCGGTAATCCTGTTCCGAAGCGAGGTACACCGAAGCCAGCAGTCTGCCGTCGACCGGTGAAAGAACGTCAAGCTCGCCACCCTCCCTGGTGTTGTTCCAGCGACTTCCTGTTGAGGAACCTAGGTTTTTCTGCTGTATACTCAGGACGTCAAGAATCTCCATAGCTCCTCCATGGGCGGTGAAAAGGTAATCCGAAGGCTTCTGAGCTTTTTGCAAAATGACGAGATTATGGGTTGCGTTCTGATGATCAAGAAAGAGGTGAATCAATTTTTTTTTTGTCATTTCGAGCGATAGCGAGAAATCTCCTCCTTTGAGGCAAGAGATTTCTCCCGTTGGTCGAAATGACATGGTATGCAGACGTTCATTTTACAAGAAGCTCTTCTAATTATACGTCTTTGCTGAGAGCTGTCATTGATAATTGTCAGCGTGCCTCTGGGGCAGCCTCCCGGCTGAAGGCCGAGTACAGATAGGAGTGGGCAATCAGGCTGGCTCCCTGGGAACAGGCATCAAGGATGTCGCTGTCTTTCCAGCCCAGGCTGCGGAGCTGTTGCATTTCGGCCTCGGTGATTTTTTCCTTGCGCAGCATCTTGGCGACCACAGCCAGCAAGCCATTCTCCGCCTCAGAAAAGGCCTCGACGTTTTTTCCTTCGACCAGATCAGTCAGATCCTGGGCCGATAGCCCAGTCTTGCTTAGCCACATCCGGTTCAAATTGGTGCAGTGATCATAGCAGGCTTCCTGGGCCGCGAGGAAGCGGATGGCAGCCAGCAGGGGGAAACTGAGGGCCTGATGGCCAGCGAAATAACCGATCTGATCGAACTGGAGTTGGAGCAGGCCGGGGCTGGCGCTCAACAGCTGTAACGGCGCGGGTACCGGACTGCGTTTATTGACGAAGAAATTGTAGATCTCCGCCACGCTGCCTGTTGCTGTTTCCGGGGTTTGATAGTCGAGAATAAACATGGGCTTTCTCCTGATAGTAGACTGGTCGTCTATTGAAAAGTTTAAAAATACTGGTAATGAATCGACCCGTTGTCGGTTCAGGCCAGCAACACCTCAAAAATCATGGTTTGAAAATTGTCCAACGGCTCGGGTCCGGCAGCCGCTTTCATGCGCACCAAGGCCCCTTGCCAGGCAGAGATGATGAACTGGGCCGTTGCATCCGGTGAGAGTTCCCGGCGCAGTTCGCCTCTTTCTTGTGCCTGTCGGAGTTGTTTGGCCACCCCCCGGATAAGGCCCTCCAGGGCGGTGTTGAGTTTTTCCCGGAAGGCCGGGTTGATGTCGCCCAGTTCCTGGGTGAGATTGCCGATGGGGCAGCCTTTGATATAGCCCTCCTGGGCGAAATGATCGCGAAACCAGAGAAAAAACCGGGCTAACCGTTGCAGAGGTGGGAGTGTCTCGTCAGTAAGGATCGGCCGCAGATGCGTCGCGAATAGAGTCTGGTAATGGTCTACCAGGGCCAGTCCGAACTCTTCCTTGCTCTTGAAGTAGAAATAGAAAGAGCCCTTGGGGACACCAGCAGCACGGAGGATCTCCTGTAAGCCGGTGGCAGCGAACCCTTTGTGATGGACGATGCGGCCGCCACAGGCCAGGATATGTTCACGGGTATCGGTTTTCATGTTGCTGACAATAGACCGGTCGTCTAGTTGTGTCAAGGCAAAATATATCTGCTTTGATGGTTTCGCAAAAAGTAGGAAACTTGTTGAGTTGTCATCTCGGCCACAGGGAGAGATCTCCGCTGTTGCCTGCAACCAGAGATTTCTCCCGTTGGTCGAAATGACAAACAGGGCAGACCGCAGCAGATGCCGACCAAGTGTATGGGGTAGCTCTTGAACAATCACACCGGATAGTTCGGACGAACTGAGGAGTTCTGGCCAGGAAGGGACAGGTCTGTCAGGCGGATCGCCTGTTTTTATACAAGGTAAGAGGTGTCGGCTTTCCCGGATTTTTCCAGGGCCCTTTGCAAGGGGCAAGCGGGGGCAGGATTCCGTCCTTCCCGGTAGGCGCGGAGAAGTTCGACCGAACGCTGAGCCAGCATGCGGCGGACCTGCCGTCGTTCCCCTTTGATCCGGGCGATCTGCATCGAGTCATAGCCGGTGGTCTGGTGCCGCATCCAGGCGATCACCGCCTTGGCGGCCCTCTCTTCGATGGGGATCATGGCGGTTCGCGCCACTGTGCCGCTGCCCACGGGGATGGCATGCGTGGTGACGGCCTCGGCTATGGCCTTTTCCATTTCTGCGTATCTTGGGGCAAAGGCAAGGAAGGCACGGACCGCATGGTAAAATTCCTGCTCGTACTCGCTCTGTTTCTGCGCCCTTCGGTTTCGGTCCCCTGCCAGTTTGTTTTGGTAGCTCTCGGAGGCGCGCAGGGTTTCGACCTCCTGCCGGGCCTGAGCAATGGTCACCGCCGGTGCCCAGATGCCCTTGGAAATAATGCGGCGTCCGATCTGCGTCTGCACTTTCCAATAGACATCCTTGGCCTTCACTTTCCTGGTGATAGCTGCATCACCGGCAGGAAGAAAGGCCCAATCCTCTGGCGGTACTAACTTCTCGTTGTTGGCACCGATCAGGGTGCCGCCTGCCCCTGCCCGTACGATTTGCTCTTCCTTGCTCATCTATTCGTCCTCCCCAAATTACGCATCAGCGTCCACCCGTTTGCGCAGATCAGGGAGAAAGACCGCCGCCAGCCCTAACAGGGGCAGAAAGGCACAGACCTGATAGACGTATTCAATACTGCGAAAATCGGCGAGCCTGCCCAGAAGAGCTGCGCCGATCCCGGCCAATCCGAAGGCCAGCCCGAAGAACAGCCCGGAGATCATCCCCACCTTGCCGGGGAACAGTTCCTGGGCGTAGACGACAATGGCCGGAAAGGCTGAGGCTATCAACAGACCGATGACAAAGGTCAAGGGACCGGTCCAAAACAGGTTCACATACGGTAGGGCGAGGGCAAAGGGGGCTGCGCCGAAAATGGACCACCAGATCACCTGTTTGCGGCCGATGCGGTCGCCGATTGGCCCGCCCAGGATGGTGCCCAGGGCCACACCAAAGAGAAAGATGAACAGGTGCAGCTGTGCTGACTGCACCGGGACGTGGAATTTGTGCATCATGTAGAAGGTGAGATAGCTGTGCAGGCTGGTCGTGTAAAAGAATTTAGAAAACATCAGCACCAGGAGGACACAGACCGGCCAGACGGCCGAAGGCCGAGAGGGCTCCAGGCGGGCCGCCGCTTGCGTTGTTGCTTGCCGTTGCCGCTCCTGCATCTGCTTTTGTTTGTACCAGCCGCCAACCCGCCACAACACCAGCATTGCCAGCAGGGCAACCAAGGAAAACCAGGCCAGGCTGTGCCGCCCTTGGGGGATGACGATCAGGGCAGCCAGCAGCGGTCCGGCGGAGGTTCCGGCATTGCCGCCGACTTGGAAGATTGACTGCGCCAGCCCATAGTGTCCGGCCGAGGCCATGCGGGCTACCCGGGAGGATTCCGGGTGAAAGACTGACGAGCCTGTGCCAACCAGGCCAACGGCGATCAGCAGCAGCCCGTAGTTTGGCGCCATGGAGAGAGCGATCAACCCCAGCAGGGAGCAGCCCATGCCCCAGGTTAGGGAATAGGGCTGGGGATGGCGATCGGTATAGAGGCCGACCGCTGGCTGCAGCAGGGAGGCGGCCATCTGGAAGGTCAGGGTGATCAGGCCGATCTGGGTGAAGTTGAGAGAAAAGCTGTCCTTAAGCAGTGGATAGATCGCCGGAATCAGGGATTGGAGCATGTCATTGAGGAAATGGGCAAAACTGATGGCGCACAACACCTTGATGCCAATCCGTTCCGTCCCGGTGACCGGTTTTTTTGGGGTTTCGACATGGCGTGCCATGATGGTCTCAATCCTTTCTTTTTGTTCGTTGGGGATGTTCTTTTCTTCGTCCCCGCAACCTTCATCGGAGCTGCGGAGTGACGGGGACTGTACAGGATGCGGGCCATCGGAGCAAGGTGATTGCCGTCAAGGAAAAAGTCGGGCGGAAAGGAGGGGCAGTCGGGTAATTTCAGGTGACTGGGGGGGAGGGTGTACCGGTTGCCGGAAGATGCAGCCCTTGGGTTGAGGCCACGGAGGCATCCAGCACCTTTCGCACCTTTGCGGACATTTCCGCTATGGTAATCGGTTTCATTAATACCTCTTTAATGCCCATAGCTTTTGCTTGTGCGCGCCCTATTCGCTCGCTGAAACCGCTGCAGATGATGATCGGTATTGACGGATTGATCGCAATCATTTCTCTGGCAAGCTGATCACCGGTCAGATGCGGCATGGTCAAGTCCGTTATGACCAGATCGCAGGCATGCGGGTTGGTTCTGAATAATTCCAAAGCCTCGACGCTGTTCAGTCGGGAAGTCACTTGGTAACCGAGACTTTCAAGTATCAATGTTTCCATCTCGACAATCATTTCGTCATCGTCAACCACAAAAATACGTTCGTTGCCGGTTGGAAAATCTTCGAGAGGCGTTGGTATTGTTTTTTCGACATATTCGTCCAGTACAGGCAGGTATACCTTGATGGTCGTCCCTTTGCCCACTTCGCTGGAAATTTTGATATCACCCTTGTATTCCTTGACGATGCCGTAGACGACGGCAAGCCCGAGGCCTGTCCCTTTTCCCTGCTCCTTGGTGGTAAAATAGGGTTCAAAAATTTTATCCATAATGGTCGGTTCGATACCGCATCCGGTGTCGGCAACCGCGAACAGTGCATATCGACCCGGTGAAAGCGTGGTGTCCTCCATTTCATTTTTTTCCAAAGAGGTCTCTTGTAAAAGAATCGATATGGTTCCCTCTGAGGGCTCGACGGCATGGTAGGCGTTGATGATCAGATTCATGGCGACCTGGTATAACTGTGAGGGATCTGCCAGGACGAAAGCGCAATCGTTTTGAATAGTTGTGCTGATTGCAATATTTGCAGGGATTGTTGATCGGCAAAGTTTAAATACTTCTTTCAGTATCGTCTGCATCTGCACCGGTACTATTTTGCGTTCTGATTGACGACTGAAAGCGAGAATCTGGGTGATCAAATCCTTTGCCCGTAGACAGGCCGTATACATTCGCTCCGCGAAGTGCTGTTGGGGACTTGCAGCGGGCAGATGCAGTCTCAGCAATTCGGCATAGCCCAGCATGGGTTGCAGGATATTGTTAAAGTCGTGGGCAATGCCGCCGGCCAGGGTGCCGATGGCCTCCAGTTTCTGGGACTGGCTGAGTTGAGCCTCAAGGCGAATTTTTTCCGCTTCGGCCCGTTTCTGATCAGTGATGTCCCGGATAATGCCGACAATGTACTTCTCGCCATTTTTATCCGTGTACAGGGTTTTTTTGGTGATGATGGTGTAGACGATCCCCTGGGCATCGGTGATTGACTCTTCATTGATGTTCTCCGCTCCGCTGGTGAGGACCAGCTCATCCTTTGCCCAGAAGACGTCGGCCTCTTCCTTCGGAAAATAGTCATGGTCGGATTTTCCCAGAATCTCGTTGCGGGATCGGCCCATGAAGGCACACAGGGCGTTGTTGACCAGTACCCAGCGATGCTGCCGGTCCTTAACAAACATGGGATCGCCGACGCTGTTGATGATCTCGCCCAGATAGTTCCTGGATTCCGCCAAGGCTTCCTCTACCTGTTTGCGGGTGTTGATATCGGAGATGAATCCCTCGATGATGAGAGGGGTTCCGGTCTCATCATAGCGCATGCGGGCACTGATAGAGACCCAGGTCTTGCTGCCGTCCCTGCGATAGTTCTGTACTTCAAACCCGATTACCTTCTTATGGTGCGAGATGGCTGTGAGCAAGGTGTCCCGGTCATTCGGGTTGACGTAGAGCTGCTCTCTGATGTCAGTCAGGCTGGCGATGAGTTGTTCGGGCGAATCGTAGCCCAGAATACGAGCTAAGGCCGGATTCACGTTGAGGAAGCGGCCTGCTATGGTGCTTTGATAGAGCCCCTCAAGGGCATTTTCAAAGATGCCCCGATACTTTTCTTCACTTTCCGTCAGACTCTCCAAGGATTGGTTGAGTTTGCCGGTCATGAGGTTGAAGGTGCGGGCCAACACCCCGATCTCATCCTGAGAGCCCACTGGCGCAACCTGAGAGAGGTCTCCGTCGATGATCTTTTCCGCAACTTCGGTCATCTGTCGAATAGGTCGGGTGATCGACCAGGTGATGAGCATGCAGAGCAGGCCGATCAGGACGAAAATGACGAGACCCGCAAACCCCATGGTGCGGATCATCCGAATCCGTCCGTCGCTGAGCAGGCTGTTGTAGGTCTGGAGTTCATCCTCGTACACACTGGTTCCGATGACCCAGTCCCAGGGGGCGTAATAGGCAAGGCGGGCCACCTTCCAGCGTGGCGCCGTCTCGCCCAGGTTTTGCCAGCGATAACGCACCGTGGTCATTAGCCCTGGTTTGAGCGTGATCGCACTGTTGATGATCTCCTGGGTAACGTATTGGCCGTCACTGTCCTGAGTCGACCAGATATCCTCGCCGTCCCTCTCACCTCGGTAAGAGATGACATACCGGCCACGGTCTTCTCCCTTGCCGCCCAGGACATAGACATAACCGGTTTTGCCTACACTGCTCTGGAGGATAGCCTGCCGTATGCGCGAGGCCACTGTTCCCTGTTTGATACCGACATAGAGCATGCCGACCAGGTTGCCTGCGCTGTCGTGTATCGGTTCATAGGCCGTTAGATACCAAGCGTTCACAACATAGGCACGTCCGTGGTAGGTGCCGCCCTTAAGGATGGTTGCGATGACCGGATTGTCCGTGCCATCGGGATTGATGGCAGGGATGTAGGTGCCTATCGCCCGTTCGTTTGCCGTGGTCTGCACCGTGGTGGCAACACGCAGCATATCGCCGCGTTCATTCATGCGTTGGAAGATAGTGGCGGTTTCCCCAACCAGATGGGTCACGTCATCAACAATCGGTGTCTCAATGGCTACGTCACTGTTCTTACCCAGCCATTGCTCGCCGACAAGCAGCTTGGGTAGACTTAGATTTTTTGATTCTTTGGTGAATTGGTTGGTGGCTGTCCAGGGGGTGGACTCACTGGCAAGGCGTATGCCCCCGGAATGGATCAAAAAGTGCCTGGCTACATTGAGGTTCGAGTCCAGTTGTGACTGGACCGCCTCATTTTCTGTGCGGACCAGATTGTAGACGCCTTGGGTGATGTGATCGAGGTCGGCATCGATCAGAACGTCCACCTCGTTCTGCGCCAGGTTGTTGTACTGGCCGCTTTGCCAGACGGAAAGGAGGACAAGGGCAACCGCTGTAATAAAGACACTGCATGCGCCCATCAGGGCGACCTTGGCGCTCAACCGCATGTTTTGGAAAAAATGAGACATGTGCTTGGATGATCGTGAGGTGGTGTGGTGAGAATGCATAGCGTTGTGAACGCCTTACATTTTTGCAAGGTAGCTGATAAATTATTCAACTATTCTTCTGGTGTCGTCAAGGGAAAGTGGCATACCAAAGGATATATACCTCTACTCCACCGATTTGAAAGGAACAGCTTGACACTCCTTACCTATCGTTTTATATATCGCTATATAGCAATGTATGAATAATAAAAAGGAACCTGATGAAACCATTCTTACGAGTCATGAAAGCGCTGTCCGACCCTAACCGGGTGCGGGTGGTGAAGCTCCTGGAAGACCGGGCCTTGTGCGTGTGCGAGATCCAGAGAGTGCTGGGGCTGGCTCAGCCCACGGTTTCCAGCCACATGAAGATTTTGGAAGATGCGGGGCTCGTCAATAAAGAGCGCCAGGGCACCTGGATGATCTACAGTCAGGCCGTGGGCAGCGAATCTCCCTATGTGCGCACCATGCTGACCGAGTTGCGGAACTGGCTGAACGAGGACGCGCCGCTGCAAGAGATGATCAAGGCCCTACCCGAGGCCTCCTGTCTGCAGGCCGCCACCATAAAAAATTTAGGACGAAAGACATGAAATCCATCCAACCCTCCGGCTGCGGTTGTACGCAACCGGCAACCGATCAACCCTTGATGAAAAATGGCGTCTCCTGGACAAAGATCGTTGTTCTCGGCGCACTTGGCCTGGGCCTCTGGTTTGCGGTCTATGCAAATCTGCAACCTTTTGCCACCTTCCTCACCTATTCCCTGTTGGGCATCGAGCGGCCCAGCAGGCTCGGCGACGCGGTCCAGTTCTTTGCCTACGACGCCCCTAAGGTGATGCTGCTGCTGACCCTGATCGTTTTTGTCGTCGGTGTGATCCGTTCCTTTTTTACCCAGGAGCGCACCCGCAAATACCTGGCGGGCAAGCGCGAAACCGCGGGCAACGTCATGGCGGCTTTGCTGGGCGTTTTTACCCCCTTTTGTTCCTGTTCGGCAGTGCCGCTCTTTCTCGGTTTTGTCCAGGCCGGGGTGCCGCTGGGCGTGACCTTTTCCTTTCTTATTGCCGCGCCCATGGTCAACGAAATTGCCGTGGTGCTGCTCTATGGTCTGTTGGGCTGGAAGGTCGCGGCCCTCTACTTGGGCACCGGCCTCTTGATTGCCATGGTCGCTGGCTGGGTAATCGGCCGGTTAAAGCTCGAATCCTGGATGGAAGACTGGGTGCAGGAGATGCGGGCCGGCGAGGCCATTGTCTTTGAACAGCAGCTCACCTGGGCGGATCGGCTGGAACTGGGCAGGGAGGCGGTGCGCGACATTGTCGGCAAGGTCTGGGTCTATGTGGTCGCCGGGATCGCGGTTGGTGCCCTCATTCACGGGTATGTGCCCGAGGATTTCATGGCCGGGATTATGGGCAAGGATGCCTGGTGGTCGGTGCCGGCAGCGGTGGCAGTCGGCATTCCCATGTACTCCAATGCCGCTGGGATCGTCCCGGTAGTTGAGGCCCTGCTCGGCAAAGGTGCGGCCCTGGGCACGGTGCTGGCCTTCATGATGAGCGTAATCGCCCTGTCCCTGCCGGAGATGATTATCCTCCGCAAGGTGCTCAAACCCAAATTGATCGCGGTGTTTGTGTTGGTGGTGGGCAGCGGTATCGTTGGTATCGGCTACCTGTTTAACCTGATTATTTAGGAGCAAAGAGGTCGGATATGGAAATTAAGGTCTGTGGGCCGGGCTGCGCTTCCTGTGAAAAGACGCAAAAGATTGTCGAGGCGGCGGTTGCCGCCAAGGGCGTCGGGCCCGCTATCGTCAAGGTAAAGGATTTTCAGGAGATCGCTCAACTGGGCGTCTTTTCGACCCCAGCGGTGGTGATCGACGGGGTGGTCAAGTGCGTCGGTCGAGTGCCCAAGCAAAGTGAGGTGGAGGCGTGGATCAGCTGAGGGTTCTGGCTCGCCCCTTTTTGTCTTTTCTATTCTCATTAATTGCTAATTATCACGGAATGGTTATTTATTAATAGAGAGATCGATAATGATTCTCAATTAAAAAAGGTTGCATTCTATATCCGCATTCTTTCTCCTTGTTGCGGGCAGGGGGTACCATCATGATGACCAACACAGCATTTGTCAAAGGACAAAGACATTTTCTTCGCGGTGAGTATGACAGCAGTATTGTGGATTTCAACAGGGCTTTGGAAGAGGGCATGGATGCGAGCAAGGTCCAGGTACCGCTGGGACTTGCCCATTTGAAAAACGGTGCTTTTCTTGAAGCCATGGATGCCTTCAGCCGGGCGTTGGACCGTGACCCGACAAACGATCGCCTCTTTTTTTTGCGCGGTATTGCCCATTTTAACATTGGCAATGTTGGCAAGGCGCTGGACGATTTTACCGCATCGCTCGAGCGTAACGCCGTGCGCGGTGACGTTTTCGTTGCCCGGAGCCTAGCCTTTAAGGCGTTGAAGCGGGATGTGGCAGCGGCAACCGACCTGCAATCGGCTCTGACCCTTGGCGATGTCGAGGTGGAACTTTTTATCAAAGAGTACTGTTTTGCCCCGGCCCTGCACAGTTTGGCCATGTCGTTATTTGACGTGGAACAGGCGGGTTGGGGCACGGAATTGTGGGAAATCCGCTCCAATCGCACCAATTGATGCCTGTCGGGGCGCGCAGGAGGACGAGGAGCTATGACAGCTCCTCCATTCCATAGCACCGTTTTACCGATGACTCATTTGCCACTGGCCTTATTTTTTAGCCACATGAGTCCCTTGGCAAGGGAGAGGCCCGGTGTGATTACCTTGGCATCATCAAGCGTGAAAAAAAAGCTTTTAGCGTTATCCTCATCTTTCATCTTGGCATTCCACAGATGCAGTATACCTTCGAAGGTGACGAGTTCCTCGGTATATTTCAATGATGGGTCAGCGGCTGGTCGGTGGACAAATACGACGGCGGTTGGCAGGGGGGCGCTGCAGAAATAACAACCGCCAGGCGAGTTGACCAGTACCAAATTTTCGAATTTTTCCGTATCGGTGAAGGGCACCATAAAACCCGAGATGCGGACGAGCTGCCCCTCCATTTTACTCAATTCAGCCGGAAAGACTGGCGGCGGATTTTCACCGTAGGTCGTTTTTGCCAAGAGTTCGAAGGTCAGCGTTTGCGGATTTTCAGCTGCCCTTGCGGATACGCTTAACCAGCCGATGACACTTACTATTGTCAGGATTGTGATGAGTTGCTTCATGTTGTTTGTTTTATAACCTTAGGTTGATGAAAGATCGGTGACAGCTTCGCGACGATAGGCCTGAGCGGCGGGCAGTATTCCTGCTAAAAGCCCGCCCAGGGCCACCAGACCGAGCGAGAGGACCTCGACTCGATCGCTCATCCACGGTGAAAGACTGATGCCGAGGCTGTCGCGAAAATACGGCAGAGCCAAGGCCAGCCCTCCGTGGCCAAGGAGCCAGCCTGTTGCCAGCCCAAGTACAGTGACCAGCAAAGCCTCAAGCACGACGAGCGTGAATATCTCGCGCGGGTGCGCCCCCAGGGCACGCAGTACAGCCAGATCACGACGGCGGCGCTCTGCCGCTTGATATAACGTGGCCGTGATACTCAAGGCGGATACGATAACGACAAGTGCGGCCACGGCCAGTAACAAGAGTTGCATCGGTCGAAGTACCTGCTGATACAACCTTAGCATTTCATTCACCGGGATGGCAGCCATCGCTTCCGTCTGTTTCTGGATTTCCTGGGACATCAAGAGTCTGAGACCGACAGTTTTAAGACGCAATAAAACTGCGGTGACTTCGAGATCTTTGGTGGACGGCGGTGCGTTGGGCGCCACGCCCGCTATCTGGCGATGCGTCTCCGCTTCTTTTTAGTGAATCCGCCAGACGGACGGGAGGGTGACGTAAATCGCATTGTCACTTGAGCTCCCGCTCGGAGCAAGAATGCCCACAACCGTATAGGGAAAGGCATGATGCTCGGACGTACCGGGCGTAACCGTTAGCCCATGCGTGCCGACGAAGGTGTCGCCTCGTTTCAATCCGGTTTGGCTGGCCACTTGCGCACCGACAACCGCCTCGAAATCTTTTTGAAAAAGCGTGCCCTCTGACAGATTAAAAAGAAGTTTTTTAGGGTCGCGACGGTCCGGCAACGAAAAGAGATTGGTGTCGGTGCCGACGATGCGATAGCCGTGATAATTGTCACCGAGGCCGAGGGCAACCGCGCTAGCAATACGTGCGTCCTGAGCTAATGCCGAGAAACGGGCATACGGGATGTTGCCGGTAGGCGAATCAAGGTGATAGATGCTGCTCAACACGAGTTGCAACGGGCTGCCTTTCGCACCGACGACCAGGTCGAACTGGCCGCCTTCATTCAAAAAACCAGTTTTGCTTTCGCGCTGAAGCGTGAGCACCGTAACGATGAGTGCTGCCCCGAGCACGATGCCTATCACCGTCAGTATCGTCACAAACGCTCTCCCCCACAGATATCGCCACGCCATCCGCCATAGGCTCATGCCGTCACCTCGCTCAAAGCGTGATGCTGTACGAGATGACAGCAGTCTACCTGTCGTGGTAATTGCAGGGCCAGGTTAAGGTCGTGGGTCACCAGCAACAAGGCACATTGCTCTTCATCGCAGACCTCGCGGATCAAGAGAAAAATATCCGAGGCTGTGACCGGATCAAGGGCGCCCGTTGGTTCGTCAGCCAAGAGTAGGGCCGGATGATTGGCAATGGCTCGGGCGATGGCGACCCGCTGCCGTTCTCCAACGGACAAGTGCACCGGCCGCGTGTGCAGACGGCGTTGCAGGCCGACGCGTTTTAGTAACAGCGTGGCCCGCTCCTTATGTTCGCCTTTCGGGAAGGCGCGCCCAAAGCGCATGCCGATCATGACATTTTCAAGCGCTGAAAACGTATCGAGGAGATTGAAATTTTGGAAGATGAACCCCATCGTCTGCCCGCGGAATGTATCCAGTTGAGCAGGAGAGAGCTGCCCCAAAACTGCACCCTGCACCCTGATTGTTCCCGTGTCGGGCTTTCGTAACCCCGCCACCAGATTAAGGAGCGTTGATTTGCCGCAGCCACTCGGCCCGGTGAGTGCGACCTGCTCGACTTCTCCGACGCGGAAGTCTGCAAGGCGGAAGACGATGTCCTCAGCGCCTGCGTTGCCGAGGAGCAGTTGGCACTCCTCCACTTCTACGGCCCATTGTGCGTTCGTTGTCATGGACGGATCTCCTGCTTCGGCTTGTCCGCCTGGTCGTCGTTTTCATGTACGTGGGGCATCCCCGCAACTTCCATTAAATTTTCGACAACCGGATGGATGCCGGCAAGAATGGCAACAAGATCGGCGTCGGTTTGATGGTTAGGATCAGACAGGACCTCGGTCAAGTTTTTGAGATCAGCTTGCAGGATTGTGACCTGGTCTGGCGCTTTGGCACCTGCAGGGACCGGATCAGCAGCGACGGCGGCCATCGCATTCTTAAGCGGTTTTATCAATGCACGCAGGCCAGTCACATCTTTGGTATCGGCCAGGGCCGCGCAATGTTCAGCCAGACTATCGAGTCGTTTCAGCGCATCCCACTTGACCGCTGTCGCAGCGTGCGCGACCAGGACGAAAGAAATGTGCAGTACGGTGCAGATCAGAAAAAAACGGTATATTTTTCCAGACATTAGGTTGTTCCTTAAATGAATTATGGGAAGGTGAAGTCGTATTTGTTGATCCTGGAAAGGATGGTAACGTATTGTTAGTACGTTATTTTTCACAGTTCTCCTGCACGGATCAAAATGGAGATGCCTATCGTTTTGGCAAGAAGAACGAGAGCAATCCGGACAAGCTCTATGGGTGCAACGGAGAATTACAACAGAGGGGGGGCGCGGGAGCGGGTGGAAGACGTGAAGAATGAAAACAGGCCGTCGTGGTGCCGGAGAGAGGATGTGACCAGCGCTGCGGTCGGCACCAGAGATGCCGGTTGTCCTGACCGAGTAAAGTGTTTGCCCAGTGTCTGCAGAGCCTGACAAATAGGACAGGGATCGGGGGCATGGCCATGGCTGTTGCGTATGTTTGCCTCAGCAGAGCCAGGATGCTTTATCGGGTTGGCAAGAGGCCCATGATCGCTGTGGTACTCATGGCGAACGGCATGGCCCTGGTGGTGCGGACAGGAGGGGGCATGCATTGCCTGGAGTAGAGGGGCCATGGCCAGCAGCACCATCGCCAAAAGGCTGATCGCATATCCCACCCAAAGCCGGGTACTCACAGTTTTCAATCGTTTATCCATCGCGGCGACAATACCGCACCGGTAGATAAATGTCTAAAACAATCAAACAGGCACGATCATCCCACCTTATGCAATCGGCACATAAAGCTTCTGCTGGTGGAGGTGCCGGTCACTGCACCTCGTCGGTCGTCTTCGGTAAGGGTATTGAGGTTGCAGTACGGATCGTAATCGCCCCAGCCCCAGGCAAGGCGAACAGTGCCCGGGCGGACTGTTGTCGATATTCTCGCCGTCATTGCGATGGTGCCTTTCGGGGTCTCGATCCGCAGGGGGGCGCCCTCAGTAATTCCTTGGTGTCCTGCGTCTTCGGGATGGATGTCGACCACTGGGCCCGCACCAGCCTGCAACAGGGCAGGGATGGTGCGAAACTGTGAGTTGGTGAAGCGGATGTCGCGGCTGCCGCTGATCCCCAGCAGCGGATACTCGGCACTAAGGTCGGCAAAGCTGATCGGGTCGTCGCCCCATCCGTTTTGAAAGGGGACACCGGGGAATCCGGCCTCGGCGAGTCGGCTGGAGAAGAATTCAACCTTGCCCGACGGGGTCTTGAAATTTTGGGTTTTGTATTTTTCGTAGCGCAGTTCCTCGATCCGCAACCCCTTGCCGTTCTGTCGCAGTTGCGCCACCGTGACTCCGGCAGGTTCCAGCTGGTAATCGATGGCCTCTTCGGCGGTCTGCCAGGGGAATTCAGCGGTGAAGCCAAGCCTTCTCCCCAGCTCAAAGACAATCTTCCAGTCCGGCCAAGAGCCGCCAACCGGTGGAATAACAGCGTTTTGCAGAATAATAGGATTGTTACGAATAGAGGAACGGTTGAGCTGCGTTTTTTCGAAACAACTGGCGGCGGGCAGGATGACGTCAGCGAGTTGGGCGGTGGCTGTCATGAAGAGATCGATCACCACCAGGCTCTCCACCTTGGTGAAAGCCTCTCTCGTCCGGTTCGAGTCGGCCATGGTAATCACGGGGTTGCCGGACTGCACCACGACCATTTTCAGAGGGTAGGGGGATTCGTCGAGGATGGCGTCGACCACGCAGCCCTGCACCTGGTTGCCCCAGGTATCGCTGAAGGTGTTGAACAGGGGATACTGTTGGGTGATGGGGAGCGCGCCCTCGGGGAGTCGATTTTTCAGCTGGATATTGCGTACCGGTATGGGTTGGGGCAAAACGTCGCCACCCGGTTTGTCCAGATTGCCGGTCAGGGCGCGCAGCATGGCAATGGCCCGGGTTGTGTCGAACACCTCACGGTGCATGTCCAGGCCGTTGCCGTCGATGATGGCGGCCGGTTTAGTGGTGGCGTAGAGCCGGGCCACCTGTCTGATCTGCTCAACCGTCAGCCACAGTGCTTCGGCAACCTGCTCGGCAGGGTACTTGGCGGCCACTTTTTTCAGCTCCGCAAAACCGATGGTGTGGTGTTCGATAAAATCAGTATCGTGCAGGTTTGTCGAGATGATCTCGTTCATCATGGCCATGGCGAGCAGGCCGTCATGCCCGGGTTTGATCTGCAGCCAGAGGTCCGCCTTGCGGGCCAGCGCGGTCTGCACCGGGTCGATGACGATCAGCGTTGCCCCGTGTTCCTGGGCATAGTGGATGCCCTCGGCCGCGCCTAAGGCGGTGTTGCCGTCGTGTTTGCCCCAGACGATGATGCATTGGGCGCTTTTCGCCTCTGGGAAGGCCATGGCCCCGTAGGTGTAGGAGTGGGCAAAATCGCGGGCGACAAAACAGATGGAGCCGTTGCCGATGGTGTTGGGGGAGCCGAAGAGGTTCATCAGCCGGTTGGGATAATCCCAGGGCGCGCCCCAGTCAGCCGCCATACCGCGCAGCCAGGCAATGGACTGGGCCCCTGAGGTTTGTTTATGGTGCTGGAATCGGGCCGCCACCAGGTCAAGCGCCTCGTCCCAGGAGGCTTCACGAAAGCCTGAGTCATCGTCTTTTCTGATCAGCGGTGTGGTCAGCCGTTCCGGGGAATAGACAATATCCGGGGCCACTGCGAGTTTTGCGCAGGCCAGTCGTTTTTCCGGGGCAAGAAAGGATTTGCGCCAGGCCGCAACCAGGCGGTCGGCCTCCACCTCGGCTTCGATGGGACAGCAGGAGGAACAGAAACGGCAGACAGTATCAACGATCATCGTCTTCTCCTATCGGTAGGCATGGACAAAACAACTGCGGATAAGTTCGTAGTGGTTCGTGTGGGTTCTGATTTTCCACCAGACGCTGCCAGGCTCGTCCACCATCCAGGCTGGCGTCAATTCGCCCTGGCCATCAGCCAGTAGCGCCGCCACATTGGCCAGCCCCTTGCCGGCATGGATTCCTTCCGGTTTGCCGCCGAGCCACTGGTCGACTGGGGCAGCCTCGGTTGACCAGGAAAAAGGGTCGGAGAGCAGGAACTGGGCCTGGCTGTCGCGGGTAACCCGGTTCATTTCCTGCAGGTGTTGGCGGGGCGAGGGGACTTTGTCCACCAAGTTGAGCGAAGAGAACAAGGCAATGGATTTTTTGCTGAAGGGCAGGGCCAGGGCATCCGCCACCACAAACTCGACCTTGTCGCTGTGCCACGCCTTAGGCAGGTGGATCGTTACCTCCTGGTGCAGCAGGCCCTCGTCCTTGAGCCTAACCACCAGCGAGCGATCCCGCATGAGTTGCCTTGCCGCGCGGATGAAGGCATGCGAGGTGTCGATACCGATGGCAAAGTCGCAGCGGCTGCTCATCTCAAAGGTGAATCGGCCCACAGCGCCGCCGGCATCAAGGGCGACCCCGCCTTGGGGTTCAATCAGTCCAGCCCAGGTGCTGTAGGCCTGCGAGGCGTTGGCATCATCAAGCAGGTCGCCGTACTGGCTCCACAAATAGGAGGAGACCACCTCGTCGGTTTCATATTTGTTCGGGTGCGGTTGCCTTTCGATGCGGTGGGGATCGAGCTGGGCCGTGCCTTCAATAATGGGAAATCGGGCCGCACAGTGGGGGCAAAGGAGTGCGCCGGTCTCGATATCGCCATCCTGTTCTGTGAGGATGTCCGGGACCAGCGTATATTCCCGAGGAAGGCACTGCGGGCAGACGAGGAATTCAAGGAGTTGTTTTTTCATGGCTCTTCGTTATGGGGGCGTCGCACCAGTGCCACTCTGTGAGAATCGATAATGCGGATTGAAAAGGTAACTATTTAATTGTATAGAGATTGTTGATAATTATCCTAACTTCTCGGTCGTGTCGAGTCAACCTCAATCGTGCGTATCAGGGCCTTTTTGAGGTGTTCAGTCAGTTGCCGATATCGATACCGGGTGAGGAACAAAGCAAAAAAGATGCGGGGTAGGGGGAGACGATGATCATCAGCGCCAGCAGGCGGACCGATATCCCGGCTTTTTATACGGACTGGTTGCTGAACCGGTTGCGCCAGGGATATGTCCTGGTGCGCAACCCTTTCAACCACAATCAGGTTTCGCGGGTCCCTCTTGACCCGCAGACCGTGGACGCAATCGTTTTCTGGACCAAAAATCCGGCCCCGATGCTGCCGCGTCTGGAGGCGATCGACCGCCTGGGGTACCGCTCGTATTTCCAGTTCACCCTTACTGCCTATGATCAGAGCCTCGAGAAAAACCTTCCGGCAAAGGCCGAGCGCATCGCTGTCTTTCAAGAACTGGCGCAACGGATCGGTCCTGAGCGGGTCTTGTGGCGATATGACCCGATTCTCTTTACCCCGACTTTTAATCCCGTCTCCCATCTTCACTGGTTCGAGGATCTGGCGGGCCAACTGCACGGTTCCACCCGCAGATGCACGATCAGTTTTTTGAGCCTCTACGAGAAGTGCAAACGGAATATGCAGGGGCTTGAACTGCTGGCGATCGAAGCAAGGGAAAAGATACAGTTTGTGTCGCAACTTGCTGCTATTGCCAATAAATATTCGATACAGCTCTGCGCCTGCTGTGAGGCCTTTCTCCACGAGCGATGCGGGATCGAGGCGGCCAGGTGTATTGACGACCGAGTCCTTGCATCGATTTTGGGGCAACCGGTCCGCGTTAAAAAAGACAAGGGCCAGCGGCCGGGTTGCGGCTGCGTCGCCAGCATTGATATCGGCGCCTACAATACCTGTCCGCATGGCTGTCGGTACTGTTATGCCAATGTCAGTGAGCGGGTTGTGGCGCACAACCTCGCGTCCCACAACCCCGCTTCTCGCCGGTGCCTTGACCGGCAGCGAGACTATCACCTTGAAGAAAATGAGTTCCGGCTGCTCCCCTCAGTAACCCCTATTTTAAAGAGGGGGTCCCCTCTTTCTTGGTATCGGCGTCTATCCGGACGACAACCACGATGCGCCCCGGATAGCCTTGACAGGCAGGACAGAGGTTTGTAATGCTTCCCGAATCGGTTATATCGCCACCCGCTCCCGAACAGCGAAAACGACGTTGTTTACGGCAGGCACGGCATGGCATCCACGCCATACACAGGAGAGGAAGTCTTTATGTATACAATAGCCCATGAAAAGGATGAGATGATCATCCGTTTCGAAAAAGACCTGGTTGATGGCGAAACCCTGTCACGGTTTCTCAGCCACATCAATCTCCAATCCATGCTGAAAAAGAGCGCGACCACCGACGCCACCGGCAAAGTGCGCCTCAAAAATCGTCTCGCCGGTCTCCCTACCGGCATTGCCCTGCTCCGCGATCCGACCCTGAACAAAGGCTCAGCCTTCACCCATGAGGAGCGGGAGACCTTGGGGCTGACCGGTCTCCTGCCGCCCCGCATTCATACCATTGAGGAGCAGGTCCAGCGGGTGCTGGAGAACCTGCGTAAGCATTCGACCGATATCGAACGCTATGTCTCGCTTATTGCCCTTCAGGATCGTAACAAGACCCTCTTTTATCGGGTGCTGCTCGATAATATCGAGGAGCTGATGCCCATCATCTACACACCCACCGTGGGCCAGGCCTGTCTCGAATTCGGTCATATCTTCCGGCGGCCGCGCGGCATTTACATCACCGCCAATGACCAGGGCCGGGTAGCCGAACTGCTGGGCAACTGGCCGTTCAACGATATCAGGATCATTGTGGTCACCGACGGCGAGCGCATCCTTGGTCTCGGCGATCTCGGCGCCGATGGCATGGGCATTCCGGTCGGCAAGTTGGCCCTATACTCGGCCTGTGCCGGTATTCATCCCTCCTTGAGTCTGCCGATCACCCTCGATATGGGGACAGACAATGCCCGGCTCCTGAATGACCCGCTCTACACAGGCTTGCAACACCCTCGTCTGCGCGGCCAGGTCTACGATGACATGATCGAGGAATTTATTCTCGCTGTGCAGCAAGTCTTTCCCAGCGCTTTGATCCAGTTCGAGGATTTCGCCAATCGCAATGCCTTCCGCCTCCTCCAGCAATACCGGGATCAGGTCTGCTGCTTTAATGATGATATTCAGGGCACGGCCGCAGTGGCGGTGGCCGGTATTCTTTCAGCTCTGCGCATCACCGGCGGCAGTCTCAAAGACCAGCGTTTTCTCTTTCTCGGAGCGGGCGAGGCCGGGATCGGCGCCGGCCATCTGATGGTGGCTGCCCTGGTTGCAGAAGGGCTTTCTTTGGAGGAGGCTCGTCAGCATTGCTTTTATTTTGATTCCAAGGGACTGATAGTCAAAAGCCGCACCGATCTTACTGGTCACAAGCTCCTCTTCGCCCACGATCACCCGCATATCGCCGATTTCCACACCGCCATAGAGACGCTGCGGCCGCAGACTATCATCGGTGTTTCCGGGCAGCCCAAGCGTTTCACCCCTGAAGTTCTTGCAACTATGGCGAAAATTAACGAACGGCCTATTGTCTTCTCCCTCTCCAATCCGACCTCCAAGGCGGAATGCACGGCTGAGGAGGCCTACACCTGGACCGAAGGCCGGGCCATTTTTGCCAGCGGCAGCCCCTTCGCGCCGGTTACGACCCACGGCAAAAAATTGTTCCCGGCGCAGGGTAACAACGTCTATATCTTTCCAGGGGTTGGTATGGCGGTGATGGCCAGCGGCGCAGTCCGGGTAACGGACGAAATGTTTCTGGTGGCGGCTCGGGTCGTCGCTCAGGAGGTTTCGGAAGCCGATCTGCAGCTTGGTCGGGTCTATCCGGCCCTGCCAAGGATACGGGAGGTCTCGCTCGCCGTAGCGGTGGCCGTGGCCGAAGTGGCCTATAAGAGTGGATTGGCGGGCAAACCCAGGCCGGATGATCTTGTTGCGCACATCCGCTCCCTGATGTTTGAACCGGAGTATCAGATCTATGTCTAGTGGTGCCCTGTGCCGATGAGGGGAACAGCCGCCTGGTTGGGGTGTTGGATTTAGAAAAGCGAGAGGAAGGTCTGATGGAAAAATTGTTGATGGGCGGGGCAGGCTATATTTTTGCTATTGTCGGCCTGGTGGTCCTGGTGACCGTGGGGGTGATGTCTATCCTGCTGCCAATTCTTGTTTTCAGGATTCTCTCCGAACTCGCTAAAATAAATGAGAAGATGAATAAAATCATCGCGTCACTTAATGAGGCAGCAAAGGCAACCAGGGAACCGCAAAGCCAGCGGCAGCCGGAGGAGGCCCGTTTGGCGTTATCCGTATCGAAGAGAAGCGGTCCCGTGGATATTGGCGAAAAATCTTTACGTTTCAAATGACTGCTGCTGCATCTGATCGTCGGTAACGGCGGTATCTTATTGATTGATGCACTGTTTTCTGCAAGGGAGTGGGTGTTTGCATGCCGGTATATAACGTGGTCGGGATCAGAGAAAAATCCGGAAGGGCCATGAAAAAAATCTACAGAGGGTTTGACGAAACAGAGGTCCGGGCTTTGGCCCTGCACCGAGACGGCCTCATTGCCAAGTGGATCGAACCGCATCCCTACAAACTAGCCACTGATGCCCAGAAACAGCGGTTGGCCCAACTGGGATGCAGTTCCGGCTCAGAGCTCAATGTCAAGGAAGCCGGGGATTTGCTGCGCGCCATTCTTTCAGGGGATCAGCCCGCAGATAAGCAGAGCTTGGTCTATGCCCGGCAATTGAGGATCGAGACCACCATCTACGTCGGCGAAAAGCAGTTGTATGACGCTATTTTTCGGCAACTGCTTCAGCCCGGTAACGAGCTGCACCTGGTTGCCTGGTTTATTTTTCGGGTCTACAGGACACTGGCGGCAGGCGACCACCGATCCATCATCTGCGACCCGGAGCACGCCGTCATTCAGAGGATAGCCCAGTATCTGGTCCGCGATGCGGAGGTGATGAGTGCGATCAGGCAGTACCGGGCTGGCCGGGAATGGATCCGCTTCGGCCATTTTATTGATAGCCAGGGGCAGGTGCAGCGTGGGGGTCGTATGGAGACGTTCGCCTATCAGCAGGCAAAGGCATGTTTTGAAAAGGCTTTTGCAGAAATCCCCCTGCTTCGGCCACCGATCAGCACCAATCCCGACCCTACGTCCATCCTTCCTTCGCTGTTTTCAAAACCCGACAAGATTATCCGGCACCGGACGCTGCAATCGCTCAAGGCTTCCTGACGAAATCTTCCAGCCGAGGTGGCACCATGCAGCACCCGGTCATGCAGTCGCCCATAGTGTTGATCTCCGCCTCCTCCAGATCGATCAGGGCGGCAATGACATCTTCTGCGCTTCTGCCGGCAAAGATGCCTGCCGGGGTGTACCAGCCCGCCCCTTCCCGAAATTGAAACCGGTTGTTTACCTGTTCCCTCTGCTGTTGCCGCGGTAGATCGATGAATTTATCGGCCTGCATGCTGCGCCTCCCAAAAATGATGACTGGGGTGATCTCGTATATGAGAATGCTGCCATCTTTCGGCAGCTCGTAGCTCGCCTACCAGCCGTTTTGGTTTGGTTCGAGTTTGCCCAGAAATATTTTGGTGCAGATGAGGATGTTGCGGGGGGTATCGCCAGCTTGAATCCGCAGCAGTCCTTCCCGGATGATGATTTTTTTCAGGAGTTCCCGGCCGTTGGATTCGTTGTAGTAGATGTCCGAATCGAGAATATCCTGGACGTTTTCCGCCTCGGTCTTATCGACTATCAGCTGGATACCCAGTTTTAAAAACGGGTCCTTGATTTGCGGCAGTTCGCTTTCAAGGGCGAGTAACCCTTTTTTGAGGGATATTTCGCCCAGGTCCCGCAATTGTTTGACTACCGGGATCAGGCTTTCCTGATCCTCCCTACTGCAGGCGGCTTTGGCGGCAAGTGCTAAATCTCGTAACATGAACAGTCCTCGAAATATTGGTGAAAAGGCGTGTGCCAGGGAATTCTTAAAGCACGTTTGTACCGTTAGTGGAAAAATTGTGCAATATTATGGGGCAGAGGATGGAGAAATTCCGCACATTTTTTTGTCAACACGGTGCAAGGACAGCGTGGTGGTGTCGAAGCAAGTGTGGCAAAGCCGAGGTGATGTGCCTGCTTCCCCCCGTTGTTACTTCGGCCATCCTCAACCACTTGAGCGGAGCCTGAAAAACCTTACTCGCCCTCGGCAATGAGACGGTAGCAGGGGTTGTAGGTGCTGGTCGGCAGTTTCATGCGCTGTTGTTCGACAAAGGCGGTGAGCAATCTGTCCAGCGGTTGCATGATGCGGGCGTCGCCGCGCAGTTCGAACACCCCTTTTTCCTCGATGGCCCGGATGCCTGCTTCCTTGACATTGCCAGCGACAATACCGGAAAAGGCGCGACGGAGATGGGAGGCCAGCAAATGCGGTGGTTGCCCCTTGTGCAAGTCGAGGGCCTTCATGTTTTCGTGAGTAGGGGCAAAGGGCAGCTGGAAATTGAGGTGAATCGTGAGCAGCCAGTTGAAGTAGTAGGCGTCGTCGGTCTTGCGGCGGAACTGACGGACCTGCTCAACCCCTTCCTGGATTTGGTGGGCCACGGCCTCCGGATCGTCGATGATAATCCGGTACAATTGCCGGGCCACCGGCCCGAGGGTGTCGGTAATGAACCGGTCGATCTGCTCGAAATAGCCGCTGGCGCTGGCTGGGCCCGTAAGGATTAAGGGGAAGGGGATGCGCGAATTTTCCGGGTCCAAAAGGATGCCGAGGATGTAGAGAATTTCCTCGGCTGTGCCGACGCCGCCGGGGAAGACCACAATAGCGTGGCCGGTGCGGACAAAGGCCTCGAGCCGTTTCTCGATATCCGGCATGATCACCAAATCGTTGACAATGGGGTTGGGCGATTCCGAGGCAATGATGCCGGGTTCGGTGATGCCGAGATACTGGCCGTTAGGGTTGCGCTGCTTGGCATGGCCGATGGTTGCCCCCTTCATCGGCCCCTTCATCGCTCCCGGACCACAGCCGGTGCAGATGTCGAGGTTGCGCAGGCCTAACTGGTGGCCGACTTCCTTGCTGTAATCGTATTCGGCAGGCGGTATCGAGTGGCCGCCCCAGCAGACCACCAGGCGAGGATTGGTGCGTGGCCGCATGATCCCGGCGTTGCGCAGGATGTGAAAGATAGCATTGGTGATGCCGTCCGAGGTCTGGAGGTCGTAGCGGGGGTTGTTGTTGATGGCGTCATCGACGTAGACGATATCGCGGAGTACGGCGAACAGGTGCTCGGTGATGCCTTTGATCATTTTGCCGTCAACAAAGGCGCTGGCTGGAGCATTGCGCAGGTCGAGCTTGATGCCGCGCTCCTCCTGGATTACCCGGATATCGAAATTCGCGTAGCGCTCCAGCAACTCCCGGCCGTCGTCGAGGTGGCCGCCGTAGTTGAGCACGGCCAGCGAGCTGTTGCGGAACAGTGGGTAGAGTTCGCCCTGGCTGGCGTTGAGGAGTTTGCCAACTTCCAGCCGGGACAGGACATCCAGGTTACCGTTGGGGTTGATTCGGGCATCGATGACATCATACTGCATGGGTAATTCCTTGTTCGATTGTTGAGTTAGACAAAAATATCTTTGGGGTGCGGCCATTTTGCGGCAGCGGGCACCGTCTTGCCTCTGCCGTGGAGGTCACGGGTGAATGGTTGACCGGGGTTGGATTGTAGGGCTTAATTATGAGCCAATAGTTAAGGATTGATTTCCTTATCGTCAAGTCAGCAAGGGGTCGGCTCATGACGCAAACAATCTTTCACCTGTTCCTGGACCGCGTCCTTGAGGGATTTGTAGGTGTGGTCCCGGGGGAAGACCGGGGGGGTGAATTGTACCGAGACTCTGCGAAAAGGCCGGGGCAGGATGCTGCCCGCTGGCAGGGCCTCGAAGGCGCCCTGGATGGCCACCGGCACCACCGGCACACCCAGTTCCTTGCTGAGGATGGCAAAGGTCTTCTTGAATTCGCCGAGATCGCCGTTGCGCGTTCGGGTCCCCTCAGGAAAGATCATGATGTTTTTGCCGCTTTGCAGCAGGGCCGCCACCTTCTGGATCGATTCGCGGACATCGGTGTTGATGTCCATGACGATGATGTTGTTGCGGTCGGCCAAGAAACGGAGCAGGCGGTTGTGCAGGTGTTTGGCCTTGGCATAAAAATAGGTCCGCTGCATCAAGGTGTTGTTCAGGGCCGCGGCGACCAGGAGGCCGTCAATGAAGCTTTGGTGGTTGGGGGCGAGGATACAGGGCGTTGCCGGGATATTTTCCTTGCCCTCGGTCTGGAAACGGAAATAGCAGGTAAAAAGGAACCGGCTCAGATTTTTGATCAGATTGGTGGTGCACCAGGTGCGGGGCAGGGCGCTGTTGGCCCGCGGCTGCAGGATGTCGCGCCAGTTGATCTGCTCGATCGCGATCTTTTCTTTCTTTTCGCTAATGTAGGCGCTCAGTTGGCGCAGGGTCGGGTGCAGCATCAGCTGGTCTTCGGCGATTTCCACCCCAAAGGTTTTGTGGAGAAAGACCAGCAGGCTGACTTTGTCCAGGGAGTCCAGGGCTGCATCGATCTCTAAATGATCGTCGGCACCAATGCTCCGGGAAGTGTGTGCCTCAATAAACTCCCTGATAATGCGATATTCCTCGCCCGTAGGTGGTGCGGCTTGTTGTTTGCGTATCTGCCGCGTCTCGACCAGGGTCGGGAGCTGGAATCGTTTGAGTTTTGACAACCGGGTCTTGGGCAGTTCATCTTCCACCAGCGTGAAATGGAGAATCCGCTTTGCCGGTGAGACTGATTGGTTGTAGCGGTCAATGACCTGCCAGCGGAAATAGTCGTCCATCCGGGTTATGCCTTGTTCCCGGATAACTGCGAGGTTGGGGCGGATCACCGCCTGGAGGATGTCGTCCTTGAGAAAGACGCCTGCTTCACTGATGGCACTGCTCCTAGCCTCCAATTCCTGCTCGATCAGTACCGGGTTGATGTTCTTCCCGTTGGAGAGGACGATGATCTCCTTTTTCCGGCCGGTGACAAACAGTCGTCCTGCCGGGTCGAGGTAGCCGAGGTCGCCGGTGGAGAGCCAACCGTCTTTGAGGACAGCGGCGGTTTCCTCGGGCCGGTTCCAGTAGCCCTGCATGACGTTGTTGCCAGCCACCACGATCTCACCCTCGCGGATCTCGATGGTGGTGCAGCTCATGGCCGTACCGGCTGAACCGATTTTTACCTGGCCGGGGCGAGTAAAGGTGATCATCGGCGCGGTCTCGGTCATGCCGTACCCTTCGAGAATCTCGAACCCGAGGGTGGTGAACTGGTTGCCCACCACCGGGTCAAGGGCAGCGCCGCCGCAGACCAGGTACTTTAAATGGCCACCGAATTTTTTGTGGACCGAGGCAAACAGCAGGCGGGAGAGCTTGGGCGACGCCGCTTTTTCGGCCAGCCGGAACAGAAGGGTGGCGATGGTGCTGGCCGCAATTTTGTCCTGGATCGACTTCATGATCAGTCGGTACAGCCGAGGCACCCCGATAATGATGGTGATCTGGTTGTCCTGCAGGGTGCGGACAATGTCTTCCGCCAGCAAAGAGGGCGACAGGGCCACGGTCGCCCCGATCCGGAAAGGGATCACCATAGTCCCGAGTAGGGGCAGGATATGGTGCAGGGGCAGCAGCATGAGAACCCGTTCGTCGCGACTGTAAATCGGCGTGCCGATGGTGACCGCTTCGACATTGGCCAGTAGATTTGCAAAAGAGAGCATCACGCCCTTTGGGGTGCCGGTGGTGCCGGAGGTGTAACTCAGCAAGGCCGTGGCCTGGGAATCGATAAGCTCGATCGGGCTGAAGTCGGGTTCCTGTTCGGGTGGCAATTCCTCAAAGACCAGGAGTTGCGGCGTATAATCGAGTCCGGCCAGAACCTCTACGAGCAGTGCTTTGCGCTCTTGCGAGCAAAAATAGACCTGCGGCTGACAGTCCCTGGCAATGAAGGTAATCTCCTCTATCGTTGCCTGGTGATCAACCGGCACCACCGTGCTCCGGTTGCACCAGGCCGCATAAAAGGCATAGATCCATTCCGGCCGGTTCTCCGAGAAAATCAGGACCCGTTCGGTGCCGGCTGCAAACAGGTGGGCATAGCTGTGGGCAGCGGCCAGCAACTGGGCGTAGGTGAGGGATCTGCCCGGCAGGGTCAGGGCGACTTTGTGGTGATCGGCAAGAAGCATCGGGGGCGGGCAGGCTTGAGGTTGAGGGCTAGAAAGGACTGGGGCCGGGCAAACAGATCGCTGGCCCCAGTCCGTGGTGTTGTGCACGTGCCGGGTGGAAAGGTCACTCGCTGATTTTGACGATGGCTCGGCCTCTGTTTTTTCCTTGGAGAATCAGCCCAATCCGCTCGTCGAGGGCTTCCAGACCAGGCAACTCGGTGGTGATCGTCTCGAGATGGTTGAGCTTCCAGTCGGTGGCGAGTTTGTTCCAGACCAGCAGTCGGTGATCCATAGGGGTGGTGGCCGAATCAATTCCCACCAGGCTGATGCCGTTGAGGATGAAAGGGTAGATGGAGGTGTGGAGTTCGGCGGAGGTTACATTGCCGCAGCAGGTCACCGTGCCATGATGGCGGGTGGTTTTGATGGCCGTGGCCAGGATATTGCCGCCTACGGTGTCCACAGCTCCAGCCCAACGCGGCTTGAGCATGGGGCGGCCGCTCTGGTCGTCGGCATCGGCTACGCTGATCACTTCCTTGGCCCCCAGTTGCAGCAGATAGGGGGTTTGGTCGATTTTGGTGGTGACCGCCGCCACCTCAAAGCCGGATTGTGCCAGGATGGCGACCGTAATGGAGCCGACGCCGCCGGTGGCACCGGTCACCAGTACCGGCCCCAGGTCTGGAGTGACACCGTGTTTGATCAGTTTGTAGCAGGAGAGGGCAGCGGTGAAACCGGCGGTGCCGTAGATCATACTCTCGCGCAGGCTTAAACCCGCGGGCAGGGGCACCACCCAGGCGGCTGGGACGCGGATATATTCTTCATAGCCGCCGGCAGTGTTCATGCCCAGGTCGTAGCCGGTCACCAGGACCTGGTCGCCGGGATTGAAGGCCGGGTCGCTGCTCTCGGCCACGAGTCCGGCCGCGTCTATGCCCGGTGTGTGGGGATATCTGCGGGTCACGCCTTTATTGCCCGAGGCGGAAAGGGCATCCTTGTAATTGAGCGATGAATATCGGACCTTGATCAACACCTGGCCTTCGGGCAGGTCAATGATGTGCTTATCGCTGATGGTGCGGATGAACTGTTTGTCCGCTGTTTCGGTGACAATCATTGCCTTGAATGCGATGTTCTCCATGGTTTCCTCCTAAAGGGTTGACCCTGCGGTTGCTGGTTGCGATGGTGCCGGTGCTCAATCAGCCAACTATACGGTGTTTTTACGGGTTGTTCAAGGTCGTGCCGGAAGAGAGATGAATCTGGCAGGGAACGATGAGCTGTACCCAGGAATAATCAGCAGTTTGCTTTCCCTTGGGCAGATGGTATGAAGGGGAGCTGCAAGGGTGGGCGTCGCCATCCCTGCTTAGGTATTGTGTTCCCTGTGGCAACAACATGCATCGTTTCATGACAAGCAAATCCATTCCAATCCCATGATGAACCGGATACTCATCACCGTGGTTCTCTCGGTCTTTATCGCCCTGTTGGGGGTCGGTATCATTATTCCGGTGCTGCCGGTGCTGGCGACCAAACTCGGAGCCAGCGGTTTCTCCCTTGGGGTGATCACTGCCGTTTTTTCGATGAGCCGGGGTCTGTTGCAGCCCGTGGTCGGTAATCTTTCCGACCGCTGGGGGCGCAAGGGGTTTCTGGTGACCGGCCTGTTTATCTATGGTTTGGTTGGGTTGCTGATTCCCCACGCGACCAGCGTCTTTGATCTGGTGCTTATCCGCATCTTTCAGGGGGTGGGATCTGCCATGATTGTACCGGTCGCCATGGCCTACGCCAGTTTTCTTGCTCCACCCGGCCAGGAAGGACGGTATATGGGGGTGATCAATATCGCCATTTTCTGCGGTATCGGCGCCGGTCCGGTAATCGGCGGACTCTTTTCCGATGCCTGGGGACTGGCCTCGGTGTTCTATATGATGGCAGCCCTCTGTTTTATTGCCTTTGTCCTGGTGGTGTCCAATATGCCTGCCTGCTGCCCGATCGATCGACAACAGCAGACAGGGCTGCTGGCCAATGTCAGGCTGATGCTGAAACGGCAACGGACTATCGGTATTCTTATCGCCCGTTTTGCCACTGTGCTTATGATGGTGCCGACCATGGCCTTTCTGCCGGTGATTATGTCCCAATGGCCCGGCAGCAGCGGCTTACAGGTGGGCGTGGTCATCGCCAGCCGGACCCTTATGAATGCGGTCCTCCAGGTCCCCTTTGGTAAGCTGGCGGATCGATACGATAAGGTGCCGCTCCTGGTGGGCGGTTGCGTCTGCATGAGCAGTGCGATTTCCCTGATCCCTTCAATAACCAATTTTCCGGCTATGGTGGGGCTGTATCTGTTTCTCGGCTTCGGTGAGGCAATGCTCTGGCCGGTGCTCGGGGCTTATGCCGCTGAGGAGGGGCGCACCCATTTCGGCCATGGCACCATGATGGGGGTGTTTAATCTGGCGATGAGCGCCGGAGTGTTCACCGGGGCCCTGCTTGCCGGGACGAGCATGGATTCCTTGGGAATGGGGCAGGCTTTTTATGTGACAGCCATTGTCACTATGCTGCTGACCCTGACTGCGGCTGCTTTGATCAGGTCCGGTGAAAAGGCAGAGTAGCAGCAGCGTTTTTTTCATCCTGTTAATGTCTTAAGTTTATTGATTATGTAACTTTTTCTCCCTAGGGATGACTTGACGGGATTTGTTATCTTGGTTATTAATAAATGTTTAACGCGAGAGTGGTGAAATTGGTAGACGCACTGGACTTAGGATCCAGCGGGGTAACCCTTGGGGGTTCGAGTCCCCCCTCTCGCACCAGTATTCCTTGGGAAATCAAACACAGCGCGCAGGCAGGATATGGAGAGCGGGCTAAAAATAAACAATGCTGCCGGGGTAATAGCCGCAGGAAACTGAACAAGAGGAACCTCTGTCCATGGAAATCGTCGTCGAAAATCTCTCTGTCTTGACAAGAAAATTGACTATCACCCTCCCCCAGGAAACAGTGGGGCCTGCTCTCGACAAGGCCTTTGCCAAGGTCAACAAAGAGGTCAAACTGAAAGGGTTTCGCCGCGGCAAAATTCCCCAAAGTGTACTCGAGAAGAATTTCAAGAGTCAGATTGTGGCTGAGGTCGGCGAGAAACTAGTCCAGGATACCTATTTTGATGCTATTGAAAAAGAGGGTATTGAACCGGTGGTGCATCCTGAGATAGCCGAGCATTCATTCCCGGAGGATGGTACTTTTGTCTATGTCGCCTTGGTGGATGTCAAGCCTCAGGTCGACCTGCAGGAGTACAAGGGATTGGAAGTGGAGAAGCCGGTTGTGGCCGTGACCGATGAGGAGATCGATAAAGAAATTAAATTGTTACAGCGTCACCAGGCAGTTCTGCAGACTGCCGAGGAAGGCCATGCTATCGTCATGGATGATGTGGTGATTGTCGATTTCCAGGGATTCGACAACGGCAAAGCCATGAAAGAGGTGCATAACGAGAACTTTAGCGTTGATATGGGTATGCGCCGCCTGGGTAAAGATTTTGAAGAGAAGCTGCTCGGGCTGAAAAAAGGTGATAAGACCCTCTACGAAATCGATTTTCCGGCTGATTATCCAAATCCGGTTCTCGCCAGCAAAAAGGTGGAATTCAAGGTCGATGTCAAGGAGGTCAGTGTACGGATCAAGCCGGTCATTGATGATGAATTTGCCAAAGACATCAAGCCTGAATTAACCAGCCTTGACGACCTCAAACAAGATATCCGTAACCGTCTTCAGAAAAATAAAGATGATGCCCAACAGGGGGACCTTGATGACAAGATCATGCATAAATTGATCGAGCTTAATCCCTTTGAGGTACCGCAGCGTCTGGTGAACTATGAGATTCAGGAAATGCTCAAACAGACCGAAGAGAATCTCAAGCGGAGCGGATTGTCTTTTGAGTCCGCCGGTATTAATCTTGAAGAACTGGTTGCAAAAAACAAAGAGGTGGCTGTCAAGCGGGTCAAAGGCGATTTTCTATTGAAGAAGATTGCCGAGGTCGAAGAGATTAAGATTGCCGACGAAGATATCCAGCGGGGCTATCAGCGCATCGCCGACCAATATCGCATGACCCTTGACGAAGTGAAGAAATATTTCCAGCGGCGTGAAGAGATTTTGCCGTTCATGAATGAGCTGCATAACGAAAAGGTACTCAATTTTCTGAGGGAGCAGGCGAAAATATTAGAAGTGGCTGCCGTCGCACCCTCAGCTGAAACAACCGAGGCCTGAGCCCCGGTTCTGCGAGCTGTCTATACTAGGCAGCGGGGCCAACGCTCCGCTGCCATGAAGTGTTTTTCGGAGAGGAAAGAATGAATTTGGTCCCCATGGTTGTTGAACAGAGTCCGCGCGGTGAACGGGCTTATGATATCTATTCGCGGTTGCTCAAAGAGCGGATTATTTTTCTTGGCAGCCAGGTCAACGACGATGTCGCCAGTGTGGTCGTAGCCCAGTTGCTGTTTCTCGAGGCCGACGACCCGGACAAAGATATTACCTTTTACATTAACTCGCCCGGCGGCTCGGTTACTGCTGGCATGGCCATCTATGACACCATGCAGTACATCCGCTGTGATGTGGCCACCCTCTGCATGGGGCAGGCGGCCTCTATGGGTGCGTTGCTGCTGGCCAGCGGCGCTGCGGGCAAACGGTTTTCCCTGCCCAACGCGCGGATCATGATTCATCAACCTATGGGCGGCTACCAGGGACAGGCAACAGATATCGATATCCATGCCAGGGAGATCCTGCGGATGCGCCACGATCTCAATACTATATTATCTAAACATACTGGTAAATCGATCAAGAAAGTGCAGGCCGATACCGAGCGTGACAACTTTATGAGTGCCATTGAGGCGGCTCAGTACGGCATTATCGATAAAGTCTTGACCAGCCGCGAGGAATTGGGCGGGGAGAAGTAAAGGTGAGTAACGAATTTCATGACGAGCATGGCGTTTCCTGTACGTGTTCCTTCTGTGGCAAGAGTCAGCAAGAGGTCGCCAAGCTGATCGCCGGCCCCAGCGTCTATATCTGTGACGAATGCATTGAGCTGTGCAATGAAATGGTGCTGGATTCTCCCCAGGACGAGAACGCCGCGGCCCAATTTGACAAGCATGTCTTGAAACCCAAGGAGATCAACGGCTATCTTGACGAGTATGTGATTGGTCAGGAGCACGCTAAGCGGATCCTGTCGGTGGCCGTGCATAACCACTATAAACGAATTAATGCGCAACCTACCAGTAGCGACGATGTTGAGCTGCAGAAATCCAACATCATTCTCATCGGTCCGACCGGCAGCGGTAAGACTCTGGTGGCTCAGACACTGGCCCGGTTGCTCAATGTACCGTTCACTATCGCAGATGCAACGACCCTGACCGAGGCCGGCTATGTCGGTGAGGATGTCGAAAACATTTTGGTCAGCCTGTTGCAGGCCGCTGACTACGACATCGAAAAGGCCGAACGGGGTATCATCTATATCGATGAGATCGACAAGATCGCCCGGAAATCCGATTCTGCCTCTTTGACTCGTGACGTTTCCGGGGAGGGTGTGCAGCAGGCGCTGCTCAAGATAATCGAGGGTACTATGGCCTCAGTGCCACCTAAGGGCGGCCGCAAGCATCCCCAGCAGGAACTGGTGCGCATCGATACCACGAACATTTTGTTCATCGTCGGTGGGGCTTTTGTCGGCCTGGATGGTGTGATCAAGCGGCGGACCGGCACCCAGGCCATGGGGTTTGGCGCTAAGGTGGTGAGTCAGGCCAAGCGTACTATCGGCCAAATCCTTTCCAGTATTCAGCCAGAGGATTTACTGAAATTTGGATTGATTCCCGAGTTGGTTGGTCGTTTGCCAGTGATAGCCACCATGGAAGAGCTGGTGGAAGACGACCTGATCCGCATCCTGAAAGAACCCAAAAATGCTCTCAGCAAGCAGTACCAGAAGCTGTTCGAGTATGAGGGCGTCACCCTGCGTTTTACCGAGGGCGCTTTCAAGGCCATCGCGAAGAAGGCTCTGGCCCGCAAATCCGGGGCACGGGGGCTGCGCTCGGTTATGGAAGAATGCATGCTGGATGTTATGTATGAACTGCCCTCGGACGAACATGCTACGGAATGCGTGATCAACGAGCAGGTCATTACTGAGGGGGAGTATCCAGTCATCCTCTATGATAATGTTGAAATAAAAAAAATAGCCTGAGAACTGCCTATGAGTGAACGGACTGCTGAAACCTATCCTTTGATGCCGCTCCGGGACATTGTCCTTTTTCCTGGAATGGTCGCGCCCTTGGTGGTCGGAAGGAAAAAATCGATTCTGGCGCTTGAGGCAGCCATGGAGAGCCGTTCGCTTATTTTTTTGGTCACCCAAAAAGATGCTCGAGTGGACGACCCTGAACAACGGCATCTTTATTCCCTGGGGACGCTTGCCTCGGTCATGCAGCTATTGCGCCTGCCCGACGGGACAATCAAGGCGCTGGTGGAAGGCAAGCGCAGGGCTATTGTTGTCGGTGCCTTCGAGGGCGGTGTTACTGAGGATTCCTTTTATTCAGTCAGGCTGGTCGAGGCCCCGGATGTCGATATCAAACGGGAAGAAGTGCAAGCCTATCTCCGTGAACTTCGAAAAACCTTTGATCAATACACGCTGAGCAATAAAAAGCTGCCGCGTGAAGTCCTGAAATCTATCATCTCTCTGGACGATCCCGCCCGGATGGTGGATCTGATCACCTCGCATATCCAACTAAAGACGGAAGAAAAGCAGTCTATCCTCGAACTGGTCTCTTTGCCGCAGCGTATCACCAGAGTGCTGGAAATTCTCTATCGGGAGATGGAACTCTCCGAGATGGAGAAAGATATCCATGCCAAGGTAAAGAAGAAAATGGGCTCCACCCAGCGTAATTACTATCTCTCCGAAAAGATGCGCGTTATCCAGGAGGAGATGGGACAGGGCGAGGGGGGCGGCGATGAGCTGACTGAGCTGCAGCAGGCTATTGATAAAAAGAACCTGCCCAAATCGGTTAAAGAAAAGGTGGGCAAAGAGTTCAAAAAACTCCGGCAGATGCCGCCTATGTCCGCCGAGACCACCGTGGTGCGCAATTATATCGATGCTATCATCAGTCTGCCCTGGAAAAAGAAATCGCGCTCGAAAATTGATATCGAGCGAGCTGAGGATGTCCTCAACGAAGATCATTATGGTCTGGAAAAGCCCAAAGAACGCATTCTCGAATATCTGGCAGTCCAAACCCAGGTGAAAAAGATTCGCGGGCCGATCCTCTGTCTGGTCGGGCCTCCGGGTGTGGGTAAGACTTCGGTGTGCCGGTCCATCGCCAGGGCTATGGGGCGTGAGTTCGTTCGCTTGTCGCTGGGTGGTGTCCGTGACGAGGCAGAAATTCGGGGACACCGACGAACCTACATAGGGGCCATGCCCGGCAAAATTATTCTCTCTATGCAAAAAGCCGGAGTTATCAATCCGGTGTTCTGCCTGGATGAGGTCGACAAGATGAGCGTCGATTTCCGCGGCGACCCATCGTCGGCCCTGCTCGAGGTTTTGGATCCTGAACAAAACTATGCTTTTAATGATCATTATCTGGATGTTGATTACGATCTTTCCGAGGTTTTTTTCATCACCACAGCCAATACTCTGCATGGCATCCCGGTCCCCTTGCAGGATCGTATGGAAATCATCCATCTGAATGGCTATACCGAGGAAGACAAACTTAACATTGCCACTGATTTTCTCCTGCCTAAGCAGTTGGAAGCCAACGGTTTTAAAAAAGATGAGATCACCCTCAACGATAAGGCTATTCTTGAGATTATCCGTCGGTATACCAGGGAGGCAGGTGTTCGTAGCTTGGAACGGACGATCGCCAGTGTCTGTCGCAAGGTGGCCCGTGAACGGCTCAAAAATAAAGAACCCCGGAAGAAATATCGAATTTCGGCCCAGGCCATCGAACGCTATCTGGGGGTTCCCAAATACCGTTTCGGGCTTGCAGAAGAGCGCGATGAGATCGGCCTGACCACTGGCATGGCCTGGACTGAGGTCGGCGGTGAGCTGCTTCAGATCGAGGCTACCATTATGCCCGGTTCCGGCAAACTGACCATCACCGGCAAGCTCGGCGATGTTATGCAGGAATCTGCCCAGGCGGCTATGTCCTATGTCCGCTCCCGGGCAATGCGCCTCGGGTTGGACGCCGATTTTTATCAGAAGATCGACATCCACGTCCATGTGCCTGAAGGGGCTATCCCCAAAGATGGGCCATCGGCGGGTATCACTATCGCCACCGCCATTGTCTCCGCCATTCTCAAGCTGCCTGTGGATCGTAAATTGGCCATGACCGGAGAGATAACTTTGCGGGGTCGGATTTTGCCGATAGGTGGGCTCACTGAAAAGCTGCTGGCGGCGAAGCGAGGTAATATCACCAACGTGTTGATTCCGCGTGAAAACGAACGCAATCTTCGCGATGTGCCGCTGAAGATTCGTAACAGCTTGACCATCGAATTGGTAGATGATGTCGATGAGGTGCTGCATAAGGCGCTGATACTGCGAGAAGGGGAAACTCTATTCAAGGATGTCTCGCTGGAATCCATTTTCAATGACTTTACAATTTCAGCGCATAATACCCCGGCGCAGTAGGTGAAACCATTTGCTCGTGGCCGTCAATATCGGCCTGCGGACTGAGGTATTACTTAGTGGAAGTTATGTTTTTGCTTGACGGACATACGCTATCTTGATAAATACACCGTCACCTTAAGGGCGAATAGCTCAGCTGGGAGAGCATCGGCCTTACAAGCCGAGGGTCACAGGTTCGATCCCTGTTTCGCCCACCACACATACTGGGGTCGTAGTTCAGTTGGTTAGAACGCCGGCCTGTCACGCCGGAGGTCGCGAGTTCGAGTCTCGTCGGCCCCGCCAGTATATACGGGTAGTTGGAGAAATCCAGCTACCCGTTTTTTTTTGTCTGGGGCTTCTTAAGGGGCTTTTGGGTGAGTATTGAAGCCGCGCGTGAGATTTAGAACCGCGCTTCAACCGTAATTTACGCCGTTTAATTGCTGATTAAAAGTTCTGTCCTCACCTTCGATCTACTCCCCTCTTTTTTACTCATCGAAACTTCAGCTCGACTTCCTCGATCAAAAATCGACCGAATATTTCTCTCACCTCTGGCGTGTCATTTAAGGTCATTAGCAATCGACCTTTGATCACTGACAACACCTCTGCCAAATTGTAAAAATTTTCTGCAGCAAAGTTGTGGGCGTAGCCATCAATTTCCCAGTATGGAGGATCAAGGAAAAACAAGGTGTGCTCGCGATCATACGGGGAATCAGGTCGCGAAAATCAAGACATTCGATCATCGCTTGAGCCAGCTGAATCCAAGTATTCTTTTTTGTAACGTAATCTGCAGAATTGACTTCTCATGCGACAAAAATGATTATCGCTGTCATGTTGCCCGAATTATAGAACTGATCAGTAATTATTGTTCAATTCGCTAGTTTTAAATGTAATTTTAAAAAATTAATCATATGGCACCAAGATTGCTATTTAAGGATAACTTCTTTTGGCGATGTGCCGGAGGTATTTTTTTACTTAGCGTTATTCGGAAAGTGAATAGCGAGAATTAGGAGGAAAGTATGACAAGAGTATGCATGAAACCCCCGGAATGTTGCGCCTTCGCCAACGGAACCGTATCGCTGTTTCATGGCCATGGAGAGCGGTTGAAGGGCGGCAAAACGGTCTCCTGTTTTGGCGACATGCCAACCGACACACTCGGCGTTCCAATGTTCGATTG